>PVMK01128074.1_pt1 | contig 41696 bp, 43 predicted proteins | sample 1853481 | NCBI WGS metagenome assembly PVMK01 (sample SAMN08533507, study PRJNA380276) | Marine sediment metagenome, whole genome shotgun sequencing project.
GTGCAATTCTTGAACTACCCCTTGCTCTATCACTGCGACACGAGTCTCTTGTGGAGTTATGTTGACAAGAATTTCCTTGCTCATAAATGTGATGCTCTATAGATTGTTGTCAACTTTGGAGAATATTTATGTTAAATTTTTCTAGTAACTGCGCTGCTTCAAATAGCGGCAACCCTAATACACCGCTATAGCTTCCGGAAAACTCCATTATGAAAACTGCTGCTTTTCCTTGGATCGCGTAGGCACCTGCTTTGTCGTACGATTCACTACTTATAAGGTAGCTCTGGATTTCACTCTGGCTAATGTCACGAAATCGCACTGTAGAAGTAGATAGACATTCCTTTATTTTACCCTGTGAAGTAACCACTACCGCGGTCAATACTTGGTGGGTCTGGCCGGAAAGTGCTGTCAATATCTCTTCCGCATGAGCAGGGTTTTCTGGTTTACCAAAAATACGTCCCTTGAACCCCACTATCGTATCTGCCACAAGCAACGGCTTGAGGGGTAGCCCGCGCTGCACTAACCGCATCCACCCTGCCTCTGCTTTTGCTCGGGCAATTCGACTAACATAATCTGTCGGCGACTCACCCTTCACTGCAGTTTCGTCAACATCTGCTGGGCGCGGCAATGTCTCACGCATCAACAAAATTTCAAAATTTATCCCGATCTGTTTCAATAATTCACGTCTACGAGGGCTACGAGAAGCAAGATAAATTCGATTTTCTGGAAGAGCCATGATGGTTGATCCCTTAAAAATTAATATTCATTTGAAGAGATATGCTAATCATAATTTAATTTTATATTTACTTTTATTTTCGATGATAAGGATGCCGCTTAATAAGTGATACCGCACGGTATAACTGTTCTGCCAACATCACTCGTACCAAACCATGTGGTAAAGTCAGTGCAGACAGCGCCAGAACTTCATCTGCTGAATTCTTAATTCCGGAGTCTAATCCCATCCGCACCACCTATGATAAATACAGTATCGCCACCGTTTCTCATCCACCCAGTGATTGAATCTGCTAACTTGGCCGTAGTCCATTGTCTGCCGTGCTCATCCATCACAACTGTACGACACTTAGGCGGTAATGCTGCTTTGATACGTACAGCTTCAGCACAAAGTACCTGTTCAATATTTTTACTTTTACTACGTTTCTCCGGCTTAATTTTCAGCAGTTCAACAGGCAACTTTTGTGACATTCGCATTGTGTATTCTACAAAACCAGCTTCCACCCATTCTGGCATTTTGTTACCCACCGACAATATAATGAATTTCATGGTAAAAACACCTTAATTTACCCAATATGACCGTATTTAGTTGATTTCGCTTTTCTAGTAGCAAAATTCAATTTATAACTGGCAGTCACAATATGACATGAAAAAACGGTGTTTTAAGATTGATCTATAGTAACTTTCTCTGCCATCGTCGTTTCTAATTCAGTCCATAACTCCTCAAGAGCATAATGAGCGCGCGTAGCAGGCAGCATTATGTGTACCAGTATATCCCCTAAGTCCAACAACATCCATTCACCAGATTGCTCACCTTCTATACCATACACCACGCCCCCTGCAACTTTCACTTTCTCATGTACATTGTTTGCCAGCGCTTTGGCCTGACGAGTTGAAACTGCACTTGCGATTACCATACGGTCAAAGAAAGTAGTTATATTTGTCACGTCCAGCACCTGGATATCATGTGCCTTGACATCCTCCAACGCTGAAACAACTGTTTTTAATAGCTGATTAAGCTTCATATGCCTTATATATACAATTGACTTGCTGCAATATGATTGAGAGCTGCATCAGGAATTAAATAACGCACACTTTTGCCGGCAGCTATACGTGCACGAATAACGGTTGCAGAAATATCTAGCATTGTTGTCGGCACGACAAATATCAACCCGCTAGTCGTGTTTCTGAGACTATCAACACTAGACACCCAACGCCGAGAGCATTCGTCTTTTAACTCTTTCGGTAACACATCATGATTTGACGTAAGCACATGGCCTGGACGAGCAGCAATAATAAAATGACACAAATTAAAAAGCTCGTGCCAATTATTCCACTCGTCAAGTTTTATAAAGGCATCTACTCCTATAACAAAACATAGTACGATTTTTTTTCCTAATTCCTGCTTGAGTTCATATAACGAATCTATGCTGTAACTAATTCCACCACGATTAATTTCACGTTCATCCAAAACAAATCTGGAATTGTCTTGAATTGCGATACGCGCAATCTCGGCACGATGTTGTGGTGATGCAATAGGAGCGTGTCGTAATGGTGGCACACCGGCAGGAATAAAGTACATCTTTTGTAAGCCAATGGCTTCAATAATTTCTTCAGCTACCCGCAAGTGGCCATAATGTATGGGATCAAAAGTACCGCCAAAGATACCAACAAGAGGTAACTTAGATTTAGACATTGCCTCTTGGGGTAAAGCAACACAGAAGAACAAAAAGGGCTTCTATTAGTGCCCTTCTTATCCCGGCATTCTTACCGTAAAGATTTTCTCTCACAAAAGTGCACGAGACATGTTGGCAAGCTCCTTAACCATATACCCAGTAAAGCGCGCAGCAGATACTCCGTCGATCACTCTGTGATCGTAGGACAGTGATAACGGTAACATTAAACGTGGAACAAACTGGCCATCACGATATACTGGCCTGATGCTGGCACGAGAAACACCAAGAATTGCAACTTCCGGTGCATTAATAATAGGTGTGAAAGCTGTTCCCCCAATACCTCCTAAACTTGAAATGGTAAAGCTTGCACCCTGCACTTCAGCAGGCTTCAGCTTGCCCTCACGGGCATGTACAGCTAGATTACCTAGTTCTTTTGCAATGGCAACTACACCTTTTTGATCCACATCACGGATCACTGGCACCATCAGTCCGCTTGATGTATCAACTGCAAAGCCAAGGTGGTAGTAGTTCTTAATCACCAAATTCATATCGCCATTACTTTTATCAAGTGATGCATTAAAATCTGGAAATTCTTTTAACGCTAGCATCGTAGCATGCATCAGGAAGGCCAATATTGTGAGCTTGACGCCGCCTTTCTGTACAGTTTCGTTAAAGCCCTTACGTTGAGCTTCAAGCTCGGTGATGTCGGCCTCGTCAAACTGTGTGACATGCGGAATCATTACCCAATTACGGTGTAAATTTGCCCCCGCCATTTTTTGGATACGTAATAGCGGTTTTAATTTCACCGGTCCAAATTTGGCAAAATCAACTTCAGGCCAAGGTAGCAGATTTAATTCTACGCCATCGCCCTACCAATTGGTTTAGATAATTCGACTTTGACGTAAGTCTTTATGTCTTCCTTAAGTATGCGTTTTTTAGGGCCGCTACCACCAACCAGACCAAGATTTACACCTAATTCACGTGCAAAGCGGCGAACGGAGGGGCTAGCATGCGCCTGGTTAAAAGCAGTTTCGTTTACTGGCATAGGGGCTATCGAAGGCTTACTAGCAAGCTGCGGGTTAAAAACTTGAACTGGATTAGGAATAGTTTCTACAGGAGCAGAGTGGGTGACTGGTGCGGACAGGGGAACAACCGCGGCTGAACTATCTGTTTCATTGACTTCCATTACTAAAATGAGCGTGCCTTCAGAGACTTTGTCGCCCACCCGAACATTTATTTCTTTGACTATACCCGCATAAGGAGAAGGTACTTCTATTGTCGCCTTATCAGATTCTAGCGATATCAGCGGGTCTTCTCCTTTGATCTTGTCGCCTGGTCTCACCAGTAACTCGATTATGGGAATATTTTTAAAGTCTCCGATATCGGGAACTAATACCTGTTTAATCTCTGCCACGCTTCTTCCTTCGCCTTTGCTTCCATGTTTAGAGAACAATAACTTATTTCTATGCACAAAGTCTTTTTATACCTTTACTGGATTTGGCTTATCCGGATCAATGCCGTATTTATCCATCGCCCCTACCACTATCTCTGGCGATATTCTGTCCTCTTCTGCCAGAGCTTTAAGCGAAGCAACAGTAATGTAGTGACGATCTACCTCAAAAAACTGGCGCAGTTTTTCGCGTGTATCGGAGCGTCCGAAACCATCGGTTCCCAACACTTTATATTGCCTTGGCACAAATTCACGAATCTGATCTGCAAAGGTTTTCATATAATCAGTTGCCGCCACTACAGGTCCCTCTCGCCCCTCTAGACAAGATCCCACGTAAGATAGTTTTGCTGGTTCTGTTGGGTGCAGCATATTCCAACGTGTTATCCCCAGCGCTTCACGACGCAATTCGTTAAAACTAGTGACGCTCCAGATATCAGCGGTAACACCATATTCTTCTTTTAGAATCTCTGCCGCTGCGATAACTTCACGCAGGACGGTTCCAGAGCCAAGCAGTTGTACTCTTAGTATCGAATTTTTTCCTCTTTCGTTACTACCCTCACGAAATAGATACATGCCCTTCAATATGCCTTGCTCGGTACCTTTTGGAATTTCTGGATGCGAGTAATTTTCGTTCATCACGGTTATGTAGTAATACACATCTTCCTGCTCTTGATACATACGGCGCAGACCGTCTTGAATAATAACTACAAGCTCATATGCAAACGTGGGATCATAAGATACGCAGTTGGGAATAGTGGAGGCAACCAGATGGCTGTGGCCATCCTGATGTTGTAGGCCTTCTCCATTCAAGGTAGTCCGCCCAGCGGTGCCACCCATCAAAAAACCACGGCAACGCATATCCCCTGCTGCCCAGGCAAGATCGCCAATACGCTGAAAACCAAACATTGAATAAAAAATATAAAAAGGAATCATCTGTACACCATGAGCACTATAAGCGGTTGCTGCCGCTATCCATGACGACATGGCACCCGCTTCATTAATGCCCTCTTGCAAAATCTGGCCATTTTTGTCTTCCTTGTAGTACATCAACTTATCGGCATCCTCTGGCGTGTAGAGTTGCCCTGTTGACGACCATATACCTAACTGCCGGAACATACCTTCCATACCAAATGTACGTGATTCGTCTGCTACAATTGGTACTATTCTCTTACTGATGATTTTATCCTTCACCAAGATATTGAGTATGCGCACAAACACCATGGTAGTGGAGGATTCTCGCCCTTCATCGCTGGCTTTGAGTAACGCCTCAAATGCTGATAATGGCGGTATTTGTAATGCTTCTGCATCATGCCGCTGGTGGCGATGGAGAAGTCCTCCCAGTGAATTGCGCTTTGCCCGCATATAAGCTAACTCGGGTGAGTCTTTCTCGAACATGAGATATGGCATTTCGTTTATTTTGTCGTCCGGTACTGGCAAGCGAAAACGGTCACGAAATGCTTTTATAGAAGTGGTTCCCATCTTCTTTTGCTGATGCGTAATGTTTTGCGCCTCACCTGCTTCACCCATACCATAGCCTTTAATTGTCTTGGCAAGTATCACTGTTGGTTGTCCTTTGTGCTTTACTGCTGATGCATAGGCGGCATACACCTTGTGCGGGTCATGTCCTCCTCGATTTAACCTCCAAATATCGTCATCAGACATATTTGCTACCATTTCTAATAATTCAGGGTATTTTCCAAAGAAGTGCTTCCGTACATAAGAACCATCTCTGGATTTGAAGGTCTGGTATTCGCCGTCAACACATTCCATCATGCGTTTCTGCAGCAAACCTTTGGTATCTTTTGCTAGTAACGGATCCCAGTAAGAACCCCAAATTACCTTGATGACATTCCAGCCAGCCCCACGAAAACTGCCTTCGAGTTCCTGAATAATTTTGCTATTCCCACGTACTGGTCCATCAAGACGCTGTAGATTGCAATTGACGATAAATATCAAATTATCCAAATTCTCACGTGAGGCCAACGAAATTGCGCCCAGTGATTCTGGTTCGTCCATTTCACCATCACCCATAAAGGCCCAGACTTTCCGACCCTGAGTTTTGGCTAAACCACGACTATCAAGATATTTCATGAAACGAGCTTGGTAGATTGCCATCAAAGGCCCCAACCCCATTGAAACTGTTGGAAAACGCCAGAAATCTGGCATCAACCAAGGATGGGGATAGGAAGACAGACCCTTCCCACCCACCTCTTGGCGAAAATTATCCAGCTGTTCCTCAGTCAATTCCCCTAGTATAAAAGCGCGAGCATAAATACCAGGTGAAGAGTGCCCTTGTACAAGTACCAGGTCACCGCCATGATTTTTGCTAGCAGCGTGCCAAAAATGATTGTAGCCAACATCGTAGAGTGTTGCAGCAGAAGCAAAGGTGGCGATATGGCCACCGACATTTGTTTTTCTGTTTGCGCGCAATACCATGGCCATAGCGTTCCAGCGCACGTAAGAACGGATGCGGTGTTCCAGCGCATGATCTCCAGGCGAGCTCTCCTCCTTACCGGGTGGGATAGTATTTAAGTATGCAGTTGTAGCACTATAAGGAAGATAAGCACCAGATCTTCGCGCCCTTTCTACTAGTTTTCCCAGTAAGTAATGCGCTCTTTCTGTCCCCTCGTGTACTAGTACAGACTCTAGCGCATCGAGCCATTCTTGTGTTTCCTGTGGGTCAATATCGGGTGTAGGTTCCATGCTTCGACCTCATAATTGTTACGTGTTATTTATTAACCGTGTTAATCCGTGACAAAGCTCCAGCTTGGACACGACTTGCTGCCTCAATGGTATTGCGTAACAACATGGCAATTGTCATTGGTCCCACTCCACCTGGTACCGGTGTTATATACCCTGCTTTCTCCTTAACCGAATCAAAATCTACATCCCCTGCAAGCTTGCCGTTAGGCATGCGGTTTATGCCTACATCTATCACTGTTGCGTTGGGCTTAACCATGTCAGCAGTAATCATTTTAGGTTTGCCAGTTGCCACCACCAGAATGTCGGCACGCCCTGTGTGCCCAGCTAGATCACGTGTTTTCGATGTACAAATGGTAACAGTCGCATTCTTCTCCAACAACATTAGTGCCATTGGTTTGCCAACGATATTGCTTCGCCCTACCACTACTGCATGCTGTCCCTCAACCTGAATGCCACTCTTTTCCAACATTTTCATCACACCATAAGGAGTACAGGGTGGAAACACCGCATTACCAGTGACAAGCGCGCCAATATTGTTGAAATGGAAGCCATCCACGTCCTTTTCCACAGCGATGTGTGATATTAATTTCTTGTCTTCAAAATGTCGCGGCAATGGCAATTGCACCAAGATGCCATGGATTTTAGGATTTTCATTTAACTCGTGAATATGGTGCAGCACTTCGTTTTCACTTGCGCTTTCAGGAAACTCGTGTACTTCGGAATAAATACCAGTTTCACGACAAGCCCTTGCCTTGTTACGCACATAAATACTGGAAGCCTGATTATCCCCAACAATGACCACTGCTAGCCCTGGTTGTATACCTTGTTCTTTCAGGCTTTCTACGCGAACCTTCCACTCGGCTCGTAGAGCACTAGCAATTGCGTTTCCATCTATAATCACAGCACTCATAATTTGCTATAAATTGACTATATATTTAAGAATTTGTATGGGTAATTATTATTCTTTTTCCAGTCACAGCATCTACTGCTGGCGTAGACTCCGTTAAGAGTGTGATACCACAAAATTCAGATTTCGAGCAATTTCCAGATCGCCAAATACTAGTAGTACTAGTCAAGGGGAAACAACCACGAGCAACTTGGTGCTAAATTCACCATTAATATTCATGACCGAGACTGGGTTGAAGCAGGTGTTTTTTTGAACTTTAACCGATATACCAAAGTCCCTATCAAAAATGTTGGTATAATAACTAGTGCAGCAGCAAATATCCCTGCTGCAAGTATGACAATCCCACTAGTTGATGGTATGAAAATTGTAACAATCCAGATCGCAATAAAAGCGGCAACAGCTCCACCAATGAACATAATTTTTTTACCACGGTTATAAAATCGCCATAGAGCGCCAGAAACGCGCATCTCATCACGATACTCCTCTAAAATCATGGCCAAACTATTATCATCCAACATGGCCTGGTAACCAGTAGTCACGACAAGTGTGTCACTATTGTCTTCTGTCTGGGACATATTGCCTAGAAATTCGATTCGTTTCTTGGCATTTTTATCACTCATGCCATTTTTCACGAGCATCGTGTGTAGTGATGCAAAAGCATGTTCACGAGGATTTGTTGACAAGTTAAGGTTCTCACCATGACGCCACATGACTCCAACCAAATAGAGATGAATCGTCATTTCCCGAAATGGGGGTGCAAAATCATACTCCTTGTCCTTGATTAGTAGCAGCTGCGAAGCCAGTATTTCTTCGCCATGCTGAACACAAATATCATGTGTCGAAGTATCACGGTTAGTTTTTATGTCATCCAATGTTGTAATTGTGAGCCGCACTTGGCTCAATTTTGAGTTTATCGATACGTGTATTATATACTGACATACAAGTTCTTAAAGCGGCACTAACTTAGAATGAATGTTTTCACCTCGTGGTCTTCATACTACAAGATTTACGAATCTTTTAAGTGTATTTGTGTTGCGTACTCGTTTTCATATTATGGTTTTTTGTTGGTTACCTATATTTTATATAATTCGTATCTAAACGTTGCTCCCATTATTGATTCTTTTGATATACAATTACCCGATAAAATTACTCAAGAAAATTGCTGGATAAGCAATTAACTAACAAATCAGTATCTTATGGAGAGACCATGTATAAAGCGTGTGGGTGGGTTGTGCGTCTAGAGTGGATCGCACTGGTGGCGCTAGTAGCACTACCAGTCAATGCACAACTAATGATTGGCCATATGGGCCACGGTGGAGACTGTTCTATAAAAACAGGGTCTTTTCCTGTTTCATTCAACGCCTATGAAAAACCAAAGGGCCAGCTTCCCCCCACACACGCCTATTGTGATCATGTACCAAATGTAGGCGAACATATCCTAACAGTGGACCTTCAGGGCACCAAGTCTCGTGAAACACCGATTGGCGCGCGCTTAGTCTTAGTATCAGAAGGCCAAAGTGATGGTGGAAAAATGATCATGTCTAAACCCGCCAAACTGTATCCATCTGGAACCATTACGCTTGCCGTAAACTTGAAAGAATTGGGGCAATATAACCTTCTACTGGAAACTGAGAAAGCTGGCAAAATGAGTGTGGCGGTCACGATCCCAATACATGTAGGAGAAGGTGGCGGCCATGGTGGGCATTCCGGCGGCATTGGTATGATAGAAATTGCGTTGTTGCTGGGTGCGGGAGGAGGTATTGCTGCTTTTTTCTGGTTGCGTCGCAAACCAAGTAAGACCGTAGAGGAGCCTCAGAAGCAATAATAATGCAGAACGTCTACAAACACACCTACTTTAAATTTATCCTAATCTACAGTCCTTGTAATTTTTATAGGATGCTGTTGAGTTTCAATAGCAGAATCATTAGTGGTTTCCTATTGAGAACCAGTTTTATTTTATCTTATCTGCTTTTATTTCGAAGCCATTGAACGAAACAATCGCTTCCAGCTAGGGTTAGTCCGCTGTAGTATCTGGTGTGATGGATAATTTCGGCAAAATAGAGCTCTTGGGATAACCCGCCAAATCAAGCGCACTGTTCCAACTACCCTTCTCAAATCCTTTTAGTATATCGTTTCCAACAACTAGAACAGGTACTACCAGTTCTCCACCAACGATCTTTTTTAGAGACTCCGCATCGCCAGGAGTATTCTCAGGACTTTTCTTAGAAAATGGAATACCTCGGTTCGTTAGAAGTTCTATTGCATTGATGCATGGCTCGCCACACTTGCTATTATATAAAGTAACCGGAAAATTCTTCATGGCCTGTTGCAAGCTATAGGGCATTTGCGCTTTTCCTGCTCGACTTCCCAATTCCTTTTTCTGTGCGCTTTTCGCTGTAGTTGGTGGCCGGGTGTCAGTGTAATGCACCTTACCATCGGCATCCACCCAGCGATACATCTCTGCTGCACTGGCAATTTCTGCCAGAAGAAAGGGCAGGAGAATTAGTACATATGCTATTTTCATTAAATTCTTTCCTTTCTACTTAACAAGCAGAGTCATTTTACCCTAGTACATTTACTTAACCGCCATGCCACTATGACGTAATAACGCATCTATTTTTGGCTCGCGTCCACGTAATGCTATAAACGATTCTAACGCTGCTCGGCTCCCACCCACAGCAAGAATTTCGTCACGAAAACGTGCGCTGATCTTCTCATTCATCACCCCATCTGCGCTCTCCTCAAACATGCTATAAGCATCAGCAGACAGTACTTCTGCCCATTTGTAGCTGTAATAACCCGCTGCGTATCCCCCCGCAAAAATGTGCGAAAAACTATTGGGGAAGCGATTGAATCCTGGCGGGATAATAACCGCTACCTGTTCACGAATCTTGTCTAGTAATTGCAATGCCGTCTTCCCATCATCTAAATTAAAATCGAAATGTAGGTGCATGTCAAATAATGAATACTCTATCTGGCGTAGGGTCTGAAGGCCGCTCTGAAAATTTTTCGCAGCAAGTATTTTGTCGAACAATTTGCGGGGAAGTGGCACACCGCTATCAATATGCTGTGTCATATAAGCCAACACCTCCCATTCCCAGCAAAAATTCTCCATATACTGACTGGGCAACTCCACTGCATCCCATTCCACTCCGTTGATACCAGAAACACCTAATTCTTCTACCTGAGTAAGCAGGTGATGCAGACCATGACCGAATTCGTGGAATAGTATTATGACCTCATCATGGGTAAAAAATACGGGCCGCATTTTACCATCGAGATTGACTGGCTTTGCAAAATTGCAATTAAGATACGCTACTGGCGTTTGTATTTCATGCTCTTCGATCTCAATTCGCCTGCGGTTAATAGCATCGTCCATCCACGCACCACCTTGCTTACCAGGACGTGCGTACAGATCAATATAAAATTGTCCTATCAATTTTCCATCGGTATCGTTGATATTGAAGAATTTTACATCAGGGTGCCAAAGTTGAACATTCGACGTTTCTTCCACTGAAGTGATAGTAATGCTGTAAAGATTTTCAACCAACTTGAACATACCTGACAGTACTTTTGTTTCAGGGAAATATTGTTTTACATCCTCATCGGAGAATGCATAACGCTCAATCCGTAGCTTTTCACTAACGTAAGCCAAATCCCACGATTCAAGTTTATTCAGTCCCAGCTGATCAGAGGCAAACTGAACCAATTCTTCCAGATCATGCTTGGCAAAGGGTTTTGCTTTAGCAGCTAGTTCAACAAGAAAATCAAGAATTTGCTTTGGCGTAGAGGCCATTTTTGATACTAACGATACTTCGGCGTAGCAATCAAACCCAAGTATCTTTGCTTCCTCCTTACGCAATTCAAGTATCTTGCAGATAAGCGGGGTATTGTCCCAGTCAGCCCTTTTACTAGAGCAATGGTCAGATACTCCGACTTCACTAGCACGTGTTGAATAAGCGCGATACATTTTTCTGCGTAACTCCCTGCTATTAGCATACTGCATGATTGGCTGATAAGAGGGTGCGTGCAGCGTAAATTTCCAGCCAGAAACGCCATCTTTTTTGGCTGCTTCTCTTGCTGTTTGAAGAACGTCCTTCGGGATACCTGATACATCTTCTACGTTCTTTGTATGTAACACAAAATTATTAGTCGCATCTAGCAAGTTGTCGCTGAACCTTGAAGAAAGTGTAGATAATTCTTCTTGAATATGAAGAAAGCTTTTCTTTTGCTCTGGCTTCAAATCCACACCACCCAGACGAAAATCTCGCAACTCATTTTCGACTACCATTTTTTGAGCACAACTCAAGCGCTTAAAATTACTGTCATTATTAAGTTTCTTGAATTTCTCAAACAATGCCTTATTTTGCGATATCTCAGCGTAATATTTGGTAATTTTCGGTAAATTGGAGGTATACACCTCACGCAATTCTGGACTGTTCATTACTGCGTTTAAATGTGACACCTGACCCCAGGCACGAAATAGGCGCTCATGAGCATCCGTCATGGGCTGCACAAAATTCTGCCAAGTCGGTGCAGCGGTTTCACAAAGTATCTTTTCAACAATGGAATGACCTTGGGCCAGTAACTCTTCCACAGCTGGTGCGATATGTTCAGTTCGAATATCTGAAAAGCGCGGCAGCCCAGAAAAATCTAGCAAAGGGTTAGTCATCTTGAAAATATATACCTCGAAATAAAACTCAATCTTCGTACACGACGACACCATCTGCTAAAGTGTACTTTACCCTTCCCTGTAATTCCATGCCAAGGAATGGTGTGTTCTTACCTTGGCTTTTCAGCGACATTGCTTCGACTTTCCAATATTGGTCCCGGATCGAAAATACACAAGTCAGCGGATGCGCCTAGCGATAAATGACCGGCTTCCACTCCAAGTAATTTAGCAGGTTCCGACGTGATTTTAGCCAGTGCCACAACCAAAGGAATTTTCATTTCTGTTGCCCATTTCAATATAAGCGACAACAGTAATTCCAAGCCAGTAGAACCAGCCTCAGATTCACCGAAAGGTAGCAGCTTCGCATCTTCATCAACTGGTGCATGGTCGGAACATATCGCATCTATTGTCCCATCGATCAAACCGGCACGTAACGCGTCGCGATCACTTAAACCCCTCAGTGGCGGAACAAGATGACAGTTAGAATCGAAGAAACTAATGTCCATTTCAGAAAGATGGATGTAGTTGGCTGCCACATCACAAGTGATAGGTAACCCCTGCTGTCTTGCAGCGCGTACCATTGCCACCCCTTCTGCGCTGGAAACTCTGCATAAATGAACCTTAGCGCCAGTTTCCCTTGCTATTAAGACAATACTCGATATTGCAATGGTCTCTGCACACACCGGGATTGCTGGCAAACCTAACCGAGTCGCGACCTCACCATCGTGTGCTACTCCGCTGTTAGCAATGCCTGCATCCTCAGGACTCAACCAAACACTAAAACCAAAGGTAGAAGCATATTGCATTGCCCGTAGCATCACTCGTGTATCTAAAAGTTGTTTATCGGATTGACCAAAAGCGATGCAGCCAGCGTCATGCAATTCAGCCATCTCTGTTAAACGGTCGCCTTTCAATCCCTGAGTTAGAGCACCAATGGGATATACATGAGCCTGATTCAGATTCTTCGCACGATGCTTTAACATCTCCACTAACCCCGGTTCATCTAACGGCGGATCGGTATCGGGAGGACATGCAAGACTAGTGACCCCGCCCGCTACTGCTGCTCTCATTTCAGATTCAAGCGTAGCTTTGTATTCAAGGCCTGGCTCTCGCAACCGCACTGATAAGTCCACCAGCCCGGGACATACTACCAACCCTTTTGCATCTATTACTTGGTTGGCCTGAAAACCATCAGGCCCAGCGCCTATAGCAATGATCTTTCCAGCGACGATAAATACATCGTTGACAGTATCCATACCCATTTTTGGATCTATCACCCGACCATTTTTAATAAGGATTCTCATAAAATTCTATTTTAGGTTTTAGAAATGAACATAAAAAACCTTACTTGATACCCCAAAATTTTGCATTCATTAGTAATTTCAGTTTCCTGCCAAAATTGTCATTACTGCCATCCGAACTGCAATACCAAAAGTTACCTGCGGCAAAATTACCGACTGTTTTCCGTCGGCTACGGCTGAATCGATCTCGATTCCGCGATTCATTGGACCAGGATGCATGACGATAGCGTCATGTTTGGCCCAGGCCAGCTTTTCCTGTGTAAGTCCGTAATGCTTAAAATATTCCTCAGCGCTAGGAAGACGTGCACCTAACATACGCTCATTCTGCAAACGTAACATTAACAGCACATCTACATCTTTTAGTCCTTGAGCCATATCGTGATACACGTGCACACCAAGACGCTCGACTTTGGTCGGCAATAGAGTTTTGGGTGAAATTACCCGCACTTCTGGAACCCCTAGAGTAGTTAGCGCGTGAATTTGTGAGCGTGCTACCCGTGAGTGCAAAATGTCGCCAACAATGGCGACGCGTAGATTACGAAAATCACATTTGTAACGACGAATGGTGAACATATCCAACAACGCTTGGGTAGGGTGCGCATGACGCCCGTCACCAGCATTTATGACATGAATTTCGGGTCGTACATGGCGCGCTATCAAATGAGCTGCGCCGCTCTGCGAGTGTCGTACAATAAACATATCAGCATGCATTGCAGAAAGATTGTTCACTGTGTCCAGTAGCGTCTCTCCCTTAGATTGAGAGGAAGCCGCAATATTGAGGTTTACCACATCTGCTGATAGCCGCTTGGCGGCGATTTCAAAAGTAGTACGAGTTCGGGTGCTAGGTTCGAAGAACAGATTGAATATGGACTTGCCTCGCAGCAGCGGAACTTTTTTAATATCACGCTCGGGGACGCCGACAAATGATTCAGCAGTGTCCAGTATGTTTAACAAAATGGGGGCAGGAAGCCCTTCAGTAGTAAGCAGATGTTGTAGTTCACCATTTTTATTTAACTGCAGGTTATTGTTCATTATCCCGGAGATATTTTGTCATATAAACTCAGACTTAATTTTCCGCTGTTACTCTGCTCTAGAGCCAGCATTTTATCTTCTAACAAAACGATTGTTGCTCCGACATAATTAGCAGCGACCGGCAACTCCCTGCCACCCCGGTCTACTAGAGCCGCAAGACGGACACTAGCGGGTCGTCCATAGTCAAATAATTCGTTGATAGCAGCACGAATGGTGCGCCCAGTATAGAGTACATCATCTATCAGTATGATATGACGACCTTCCACTTCAAACGGAATACTAGAAGGCTTGACCTGATGATGTAGACCAATTTGACCAAAATCATCTCGGTAAAATGAAACATCTAGAGAACCAAGAGGAAGCGTAAGCTCCAAAGTCTGGCACAGCCGCTTTGCCAACCACACTCCGCCGGTGTAAATACCAACTAACACAGTATTTTTGGTAACATCTGGCCGCATTTTCTCAGCCAGGTCAGCAAGTAACTGCTCCGCATCAGGTAGGTGCATTTTGTCTATCAAAATAAGATTGTAGTATCTGTTGAGCCGCCACTTGATCTAATACTAGTTTTTGTTTTTTTCTCTTAATGCCCGCTTCCTGTAACGCCACTCTGGCAACAATGGAAGTATAGCGCTCATCCACAAGCCTAGTATTAATGCCGAAACGACCCTCCAGGCGACGCGCAAATTGTCTACATAAACGAGTTAGCTCGTGATCTGTACCATCAACATGAGTGGGTAAACCCACCACCAATTGCACTGGCTTCCATTCTTCAATTAGTTTGGCAATGTTGTCAAACCGCCGTTTTGTAATTTCTTCGCTCACTGTAATAAGTGGATGCGCCAAGCCCAGTACTATATCGCCCACCGCAACACCGATACGCTTCTCACCAAAATCAAAGGCCAGAACAGTTCCAACAAGGGGACGCTCTGCATCAAGTGCCAAATGTTGCTGATTTTGCATGAATACTATTATGGTTAATCATTAATTAAATATGCCGCGCTTAAGCATGTCCTACTTCACCTGACAAACTGGAAAAATCTATGCCTAGCAATTGCATCGCGGCAGGCAACCGTTCATCTGGCATCAACTCAAACATAATTCTAGGTGAAGCCCTCACAGTGAGCCAGTCGTTCTGAGCCAGTTCATGTTCAATCTGACCTGGCGCCCACCCTGAGTACCCGAGTGTAACCAATACTTGTTTTGGACCCTCTCCATTTGCAATCGCTTGTAAAATATCAAGCGAGGTAGTAAGCCCTAATTCATGGCTCGTGGATAAGGTGGATTGCCAGTCACCAGTTGGGTGGTGCAGCACAAAACCCCGATCTAGCTGTACCGGGCCTCCAAACAATACCGGCAAACCTTTAAGAAGCGAGTTTATACAAGGAATTTCAAGCTGATCGAACAGATTCTCTAAAGTCAAATCAAAAGTCCGGTTAATCACTATACCCAGCGCGCCCTGTTCATTATGCTCACAGATATAAGTAAGCGTCTTGGAAAAACAAGTTTCTGCCATGGCCGGCATGGCGATCAGAAAATGATGCGTTAGGTTAATGCTTTGCATGGAAGGACTATTGCCATATTCTCTATTGTAAACCGGTTGTCGCTTCCCCACAATTCTCCTGGCAATCAAAAATGATAGACTTTGATTCAAAAACTGGCATTGAAATTAATAACAATTGATTGCCGTACAATAAAAATAACCCAATTTATCGTCGTATAATCATCAAGCCCAGACAAAATGACAATAGTCTAGAACAACATTTGTAAGGCCTATTTTTGATGCGGACAAAGACTGTGCGTATAACGAGTGTTTTGTAAAAATCAACGGAACATGAAAATATCCATCTCATATTATATGTGATTAAATTGGCTGCTTGTAGTATTGTGCTCCTTTGAATCGGGGGGCTAAGCTACAACATTCGTCGTAGTTCTATTGATCACTCCATTTCTGCTTACAACAAATTCCATGAGGGACCGACTAAGCAAGATGCCCTATGAATATTTCTACGCTAACACCTTCAGAACTAGGACATCGACTCAAGAAAGCCGGAATGTTTCTACAGACCGGCACTTTCATCACTCATTTGAAAACTTCGATCCCCAGCGTTGCTGAAGGAATCAGATTACTTTACGCTGATTACCCACTAGTTGAGCACTTAGATTTCGCGGACTTCCATGTTTCCCTTACATACCCTCGTAATCTAAGACGTTGGCTCAAACCACAGATTCAATTTCTGTTTGATGGTAAGCCCCCATTTAAACCACTGCCAGCTGACCAAGCCTTTCCTATGCTTGAGTGGGGGCTTAATTGGTGTGTGTCTAGCCATGCCAATCACTATTTGATCATCCATGCAGCAGTAATTGAAAAAGGTGGTTATGCTGCCGTTTTACCCGCTCCGCCCGGATCAGGCAAGAGTACCCTCTGTGCGGCCTTGGTAAACCGCGGCTGGCGATTACTCTCTGATGAACTTGCTTTAATACATATCGGCGATGGAAGAATCGTTCCACTCCCTCGACCTATCAGTTTAAAAAATCAATCTATTGATATCATTCAAAGCTATGAACCTGATGCTGTCATCAGTCGAAAAATTAGCGATACGATGAAGGGTACAGTTGCCCACATGAAACCACCGGCAAACAGTATCATCCGTGCAAATGAAACCGCCCATGCTGGTTGGGTGATTTTCCCAAAATATCAGTCTAGTGTGCCTGCCCAACTGAAAAAATTATCAAGATCCCGTGCATTTATTCGGATTGCTGATAACGCCTTTAATTACAGCCTTCTTGGAATAAAGGGATTTGAAACCTTGACTGGGTTAGTTGACGCTTCGCAGTGTTATGATTTTACTTACAGCTCCCTGGAGAATGCTATTGAAACATTTTCAGCGCTAGAGCCACCGGCCTCCTCAAAGTGACTCCAAATCTACTGGTATTTAGAGTGCTTCGGAACCCTAAAGTGACAATCTCTCTGAGTCTGGCAGACTGGGATTTGCTCTTGCGTCAGGCACGATGCTCGAACCTATTAGCACGTATCCACTCCTTACTGAATGAGCAAGGTTTGATTGATCGTGTGCCACCAAAGCCCCGTGAACATCTTCAATGGACACACGTAATCGCTGAAAGGCAAATCAAGGCAGTTCATTGGGAGGTAACTATGATTCGGAAAGCATTAGCAAAAGTAGGGCCTATAATTCTTCTTAAGGGGGCCGCCTATGTTATGGCAAAACTACCACCTGCTCAGGGGCGACTTTTCTCTGATATAGATATCATGGTACCCAAAGATAATCTCAATGAGGTAGAAGCCGCTTTAATGCTCCATGGCTGGGCCACCACCCATCACGATACCTATGACCAGCGTTATTACCGTAGATGGATGCATGAATTGCCCCCTATGCGGCACATCAAACGCTCGTCTGTTATCGATGTACATCATGCAATTCTGCCGGAAACAGCAGCTATCCATCCTAGCCCTGACAAACTTCGTTCGTCAGCGTGCTCACTAGATGGATACGATGATTTGAAAATTCTTGCTCCAGCTGATATGGTATTACACAGTGCCGCCCACCTATTTAATGAGTCGGTACTAGATAATGGCCTTCGGGATCTAGTCGACATTGATAGTCTGTTACGTCATTTCAGTAACTTACCATCGTTCTGGATGGTACTTGTGGAGAGGGCAAAGGATCTAGAACTTACTCGCGCGCTTTTTTATTCTTTACGCTACACAACGCTTATCCTACATACAACCATTCCGCCAAGTACAATGGTGGCCATAGAGATCGGTCGTCCGAATCAATTAACATTAACAATCATGGACAAACTTTTCACTCGAGCGCTCATGCCAGATCACCCGAGCTGCTCAGACTGGCTAACAAATACTGCAAAGCGGGTGCTTTATGTAAGGGGAAATTGGCTACGCATGCCGCCCTTACTACTTGCACGTCATCTTTTCCACAAAGCCTTTATTTCACCCAAGCCTGAATAATTGCTGCTCTCCAATGATGAGAATTACAACTGAGCATAAATCTGAGAAACGTACTTCTCTATCGCACTAGATCTAGGAATTCTAGCCTGGAATTGTCGGATTTACTTACACTAGCTCTCTCTTTTTTTCGTTCTTTTCGATTACCTGCCTGTATATAAACAAGAATTAAGTAGTGGCACAGAAATTGCTGATGTTTATTCTGACTCATCTGGGTGCATATAATACATTGTGATTTCTCACACAGAATTCCACACTCAATAGTATTAGCATTATTTTCTATACACATTTTAAACGCTACATAATGTCTATTTATTTCAGATTGTTCGTGCTGTTGAGTTTATTGCCCTTCTGGCTCGGCCATGCCGTGGCTGCGGACAGTTTATTGTTTAAGCTTCCATATTCACCAAATTCTGAAAATCCCAAAGAATTAGTATTGATTGCTCTAAAATACGAACACGCTGAAGGTGTCCGGCGGAATCATGCTAAAGCTGCTACGCTTTATTGCAAAGCAGCAAAGATGGGCGATGCTGACGCACAATTCTTTCTTGGATGGATGTATGCCAATGGACGCGGTGTTTTGAAAAACGATAGTATAGCTGCACATTTATTTGCTATGGCCGCAAAACAAGGACACACTCACGCTCAAAAAATGGGGCTTTATACCAAGGCCTCTGCATCGGCATCGTTTCCACCCTGCTTGTTAGAAACGCCCCTTCAACAAACAGCAAATGGGAAAAAAGCGACTTATCCCAACAATTATATCTCCAAACTAGTGACCAAACTGTCTCCACTTTATGCGGTAGACCCACAGCTGGTAATGGCTATCATCTCTGTTGAATCTGGATTTAATGTGCGCGCAGTTTCGCCTAAGAACGCACAGGGCCTAATGCAACTTATTCCTGCAACTGCAAAGCGCTTTCACGTTAAGAATTCTTTTGATGCGGAAGATAACATTAAGGGCGGTCTGGCCTACCTACAATGGTTGTTGACATTCTTCAAGGGCAATGTGACTTTGGTTGCCGCAGCATATAATGCAGGAGAAGGAACTGTTAAAAGGTACAACGGAATCCCACCTTATCCCGAGACAAAGAACTATGTAAAGAAGATCAGGAAGCTCTATAAGAAGCGAATCCACCCATATCGCCCCCATGTATCTGGTAGTTGAACTGTCGTTTGCATCGCCACATTAATTATATAAACATCTCAACAAACCGTTCTCACATTCTATCGGTAATTTAGCAAGGCTTAGATTAACTAACAAGTCCAAGTTTGCTCACCAACTAGTTTTCCATTGATTTTTAAGATCATAATCAACAAATGTGCAATGAAATATTGGACACTAGATGACTATCAGTCAGCAACAATTGCTAGTTTTGTTATTGGTAACAACCGTACTTTATTAAAGATTAATCTGTTTCTAAGAAAAAATTAAGGGAAAACTTAAGCTACAACATGAGCGATGTACCAGTCCAATGCTTGCTTAAGCCCCTCATCAATTCGATGAGTTGGTGTATAACCTAACAACCTGATGGCCTTGGAAATATCAGCTTGGGAATGACGAACATCGCCCTCACGAAATGCCACGTATTCCGGCTTATGCTTCTTCAAGTACGGAAATTTTCTCACCAACAAAGAACGTATCATTTCATAGAGCTGGTTAAGGCTTGTTCGTTCGTTGAGCGCCACGTTATACACTTGATTGGCCGCCTCAGCAGCATCAGTCAACGCTGCAAGAATGTTTACCTGAACAACGTTCTCTATATAGCAGAAATCCCGACTGGTTTCCCCGTCACCATTTATTCGAAGGACTTGACCCTTAATAAGGGCAGCAATCCATTGTGGGATCACAGCAGCATAAGCACCATTCGGGTCTTGCCTTGGACCAAAAACATTGAAATATCGCAGCCCTATGGAATCAGTACCATAACAACTAGAAAAAACTTCAGCATAAAGCTCGTTGACATACTTGGTGACTGCATACGGTGAAAGTGGTCGACCTATCATCGATTCCACTTTAGGTAAATCAGGATTGTCACCATAAGTTGAACTGGATGCTGCATAAACAAAACGTTTCACAGAAGCATCTCTCGATGCCACTAACATATGCACGAATCCAGAAATATTGTTCTCGTTTGTCAGAATGGGTGCTTCAATTGAGCGTGGCACAGACCCTAGAGCTGCATGATGCAAGACATAGTCCACCTTGTAGCAGGCCTTTATACAATCTTCTAGCTGACAGATATCCCCTTCAATAAATCTAAAATTAAGCCAAGCCTGTGCTCCTACCTGCTCCTTTACCTGATCAAGATTGTGCATGTAGCCAGTTGAAAAATTGTCCAGCCCAATTACTCTTTGGTTTAGCTTGAGCAGTGCCTGCAATAAATTGGATCCGATAAAGCCAGCAACACCTGTGATTAACCAGCAATATTGATGCTCTTTCAAATGCCGTTGAGAGCTCTGATATTTTGTCATTTCCGACTTACTCTTTTTCTTTTAATTTAGAGTCGCCAGACACTAAGGCCAGTTTCATTAAGTACTTTTTGGTCAAACTGGGATTTAACATCAATGAAGCATCCCCTCTCAACAACCTTGGATTGAAGATCAGATATTGGCCTCTCAATAAATTCTTGGTGAGACACCGCAACAATAATCACATCAGCACGCGGGAGACTCTCCCACGATTCAAGTTCTACGCCGTATTCATGACGTGCTTCTTTAGCATCCGCTACAGGGTCATGAATATGCAGCTCAACTCCGTAAGATTTTAGTTCATGTATCAACTCAGCGACTTTAGAGTTTCTCAAATCGGGGCAATTTTCTTTGAACGTAAACCCAAGCACATTTACTTTCGCACCTTTGACATTACAATTAGATTTAATAAGCTGCTTTATTGTTTGTTCTGCGACAAACTTTGCCATACTGTCGTTAATTCGACGCCCTGCTAAGATCACCTGGGGGCTGTATCCAATCATTTCTGCCTTGTGAGTAAGATAATAGGGATCCACACCAATGCAGTGCCCCCCTACTAAACCGGGACGAAAGGGAAGAAAATTCCATTTGGTGCCGGCGGCCTGCAAGACCTCTAATGAATCAATTTCTAACCTATCAAAAATAATGGCTAACTCGTTCATCAATGCAATGTTAAGGTCACGCTGTGTGTTTTCGATAACTTTTGCAGCTTCAGCAACCTTAATACTTGATGTGCGGTGTACACCAGCGGTTATTACAGATTCATAGAGTACGGCGATTTTCTCTAGGGTATCATCATCATCCCCTGCCACAACCTTTACGATTGCTGTAAGTGTATGTTTTTTGTCCCCAGGGTTGATCCTTTCTGGAGAAAAACCAACGTGAAAATCTTTTTTCCATTTCATGCCCGAATGCTTCTCTAAAACTGGAACGCAAATTTCCTCAGTCGCTCCAGGATAGACTGTAGACTCATAGATAACTATGACACAATGTTTCATATGCCTTGCAATAGTTTCACTCGCATTAATAAGCGATGTGAAATCAGGCTTATGAGCAAGGTCTACTGGTGTGGGAACCGAAACTACAATATAGTCAGCCAAAGACAACTCGGCTGGATCGGTAGTTACAGTTAGATTCTTTGCAGCTTGCAGGTCATCACATGAAATTTCACCAGTCGGATCGACATAACGTTTATAACTCTCGATTTTGCTACTGGAAGGGTCATAGCCTATAGTTTTCCCTTTTTTACCAAATTCAACTGCTAAAGGTAGCCCGACATATCCCAAACCAACCACAGCTACTACGCTCATAGGTCTTCTCCAATCAATTTATTGTTTTTCGTCTTACTACAAGCAAACTACAAGCAAACATCGCAATTCCAACCTCATTACTTAAACTAAATTTTGGTTGTTATCTTGCAAGAATAAATTCTGTTGCATTCTTATATCAGGATATCATATCCAAGAATAGCGACAATGTAGGTACAGATATAACGCTTAGATATTTTAGATAATGTATATATCGGCGTATGGTTTAATATCTATAGCCAGAAACAACGCAACAAGAAAAACTAGATACCAGAATTCCAGATACGCTCCGACTTAAACATAAACAAAACGCTAAACTTTGATAACTCGAAATTGTATGAGTAAACTGGAAAAAATAAAAACAACCAGCGTAAAATTGAGCATTAAATGCCCCAAACTAAATTATTCTACTGTTACCGATTTCGCCAAGTTTCGTGGCTTATCAATATCGGTACCTTTTTGTAGGGCGACATGGTAGGCGAGTAGCTGTAGTGGAACGGTGTGAAGGATAGGGCTGAGCAACCCTGCGTGCTCAGCTATACGGATAACATGGAGCCCTTCGCTTTCCTGAATACGAGAGTCAGCATCTGCAAAGACATAGAGCTCCCCCCCACGTGCGTGCACTTCCTGTAAATTGGATTTAAGTTTCTCTAGCAACGTATCGTTGGGAGCAATGGCAACTACGGGCATGTCCTTATCTACCAAAGCAAGAGGGCCATGTTTCAATTCGCCTGCGGCGTAAGCTTCAGCATGAACATAGGAAATTTCCTTGAGTTTGAGCGCACCTTCCATCGCAATGGGATAATGCATGCCGCGTCCGAGAAACAGGGCATGACGCTTTTGGAAAAATCTTTCAGCCCAGGCCTTGACCTGCACCTCCACTTGCAGCGTATGCTGTAGTGCAACGGGCAGGTGGCGTAGTGCGGCAATCATTTCAAGTTCACGCTCACCGGATAATTTACCGCGCAGTTTCGCTAATGTCATAGTAAGCAACATCAGCGCTGCTAACTGCGTGGTGAATGCCTTGGTGGAGGCCACACCAATTTCTGGTCCGGCACGCGTGAGAAAACGTAAATTGGCTTGCCTCACAAGTGCACTTTCCGCCACATTGCAGATAGCAAGACTATGGCGATGCCCCAATGATTTAGCGTAACTGAGCGCAGCCAAAGTATCTGCGGTCTCCCCTGACTGTGAAATTCCCACTACTAGTGATTTGGATTGAGAAACTGGATCACGGTAGCGGTATTCGCTTGCAATCTCGACGTTGCAAGTTAATCCAGCCACGGATTCGAGCCAGTAACGGGCAACCAGACCAGCGTGGTAGCTAGTGCCACAGGCAAGTATCAGGATGCCCTCGGTCTGTTTGAAAATATTTTCCGCTTCACTTCCAAACAATTGTGGAGAAATGGAGTGAGCGTTGAGTACCATTTCCAGCGTATTTGCCACCGCACCTGGTTGCTCGAATATTTCTTTTTGCATGAAGTGAGCATAGGGGCCCATCTCCACCGCCTCATTGGTTAGCTTACTTTCGTGTACAGCGCGCGTCACCTCCTTATACGACCCACCCCCAAGACAACTAACAATGCGGTAACCATCTCGACGCAGCTCAGCCACATCACCCTCTTCCAAGTAGATCATGCGCTTGGTAACTTGCAGCAGGGCGGAGGCATCGGAGGCGGCATAGTGCCCGTCTTCACCTATCCCCAGCAGCAGCGGCGCACCATTGCGAGAAACAACTATATGCTCCGGATGCGTCTCTTCCATTACAGCAATAGCATAAGCGCCTTGCAATTCAACAACCGATCGGCACACGGCCTCAAATAAATCAGGGGTTTTCTTTAAGTGATGAGTGATGAGATGGGCGATAACTTCAGTATCAGTGTCAGAAACAAACTCAAAACCTGCAGCTTGCAAGCGTTGATGCAACACCTCATGATTTTCGATGATACCGTTATGTACCACAGCGACCTTCGATGCCTCACCGGAAAGGTGGGGGTGAGCATTACGCTCAGAAGGTGCGCCATGTGTAGCCCATCGGGTGTGAGCGATACCGATCTCACCTTGAAACTGCTGCTCGTTAGCAAGCCTACTAAGTTCTGCAACCCGTCCAGTGGTACGTAATCGACACAATTCACCATTCAGCAACGCAATTCCAGCAGAATCGTAACCACGATATTCGAGGCGGTGTAGACCTTCTAGTAAGGTAGGGACAATATTATTTTGTGCTATTGCACCAACTATGCCACACATGGACGATTTTCCTTGTCGCTAAGTTCTATAACTGTAAGACGGCAGCAAATTCACTGTTTCGTGTTTCATTCTTTACCTCTCGTTTTTTTCACAGGTCGCTTCCATCCAGCAACACTCATCTGCTTGGCGCGTGACAAGGTCAACTCCTCCGGTGGTGTATCCCTGGTAATGGTCGACCCTGCACCTATAGTGGAACCTTTTGCTATCTTCACAGGAGCAATTAATTGCGTATCCGAACCAATAAAAACATTGTCCTCAATGATAGTCTGGAACTTGTTGGCCCCATCGTAGTTACAGGTAATTGTGCCAGCACCGACATTTACATTTTTACCGATCGTTGTATCACCGATGTAGGTTAAGTGATTTGCCTTGCTACCGGTAGCGATACTGCTATTCTTGATTTCCACGAAGTTGCCGACATGGACTTCGCTGGCAAGTCTCGTTCCTGGACGAATTCGGGCTAATGGACCGATACGACAACTTTTTCCAATATCAGCGTTTTCGATCAGGCTAAATGGAAAAATTATTGTGTCTGCTTCAACCTTCACATTTTTCAATATGCTGTTAGCGCCTATTCTCACGCCATCACCTATCTTCACTAAACCCTCGAAAATACAGTTAATATCTATTTCCACATCTTTACCACAATCAAGTTGCCCGCGAATATCAATACGCGAAGGATCGGCCAAGGTCACACCTTGTTCGAGCAATTTATTTGCATATTCGTTTTGGTGAATTCGTTCAAGTGTTGCCAATTGCACCTTGCTATTGACACCCAACACCTCCCAGGTATGAGATGGATGCGCTGCCTCTATTTTGATGCCCGCAGTAGCCGCCATCGCTACAATGTCGGTGAGGTAATACTCTTTTTGTGCGTTTTTGTTTTCTAGTTTGGGCAACCAATCATGTAAACATGCGTTAGGAACCACCATGATGCCAGTGTTAGTTTCGTGGATTTGTCGCTGAGCTGTGCTAGCGTCTTTTTCTTCGACAATAGCAGAAATCTTACCCGTTCCAATCTCACGCATGATTCTGCCATAGCCCGACGGCTCGTTTAGTTCTACTGTCAGCAAAGCCAAATTTTCTGCCGAAGCAGCCGTTATTAACATCTGTAGTGTTTCAACTCTGATCAACGGCACATCGCCATATAACACCAGCGTAATACCTTTTTCGTCTAAATGTGGCAGGCATTGCATCAGCGCATGTCCAGTACCTAATTGTGGTTCCTGTTTTACCCAAATAAGCTCATTATTGGCTATCGTTTTCGGAACAGTTTCGTTTCCATGTCCATATACCACACAAACTTTTTGCGGCGATAATGCATGAGCCGTGCCAAGTACATGAGAAAGCAATGACTTTCCTGCTAGCAGGTGCAAAACCTTGGGTAAAGTCGAGTACATACGCTTTCCGAGTCCAGCTGCTAGAATGACAATATTCAGATTTTGCACGGCATTATTGGGCAAACGACCAATCGTAAAAAGTGATTCACAATGGAATTCATCAAGCGATAACTTGATTACAATGTAATTAATCGGATGAGATAGTATAAAGTTTAACTTTAATTTCTACTTTATGCAGAAATTATCGTGGAAAAATAAAAAGGCGGCAAAAGCCGCCTTTTCTAGGTACAAATAAAGCTCAGTGCGAACGTTTTCTCAATTTTTCAATCGCCGCTATCTGCGCAACAGATTCAGCCAACTCAGCCTGGGCGCGGGCGTAATCTATCTTAGAGGATTGATCTTTCATAGCTTCCTCTGCACGTGCTTTAGCTTCGAGGGCTTTGGCCTCATCTAGATCAGCGCCACGCACGGCAGTGTCAGCAAGAATAGTTACCACACTGGGCTGAACTTCCAGCATTCCACCAGAAACATAAATTACCTCTTCCTCAGACTGATTGGGTACTCTAATCCGTACCGATCCAGGTTTTATTCTTGTAATCAATGGCGCATGACGGGGATAAATGCCCACTTCACCCATTTGTGCCGGCACAATGACAGCCTCCGCAAGCCCGGAAAAAACGGCTTGCTCAGCACTTACCACGTCTACATGTATTGTCATTGCCATAGCTTAACTCTTACTAAATATTCTTCGCCTTTTCAACTGCCTCTTCTATCCCACCAACCATGTAGAAGGCCTGCTCTGGCAGTTCATCATAATCGCCATTAACGATACCCTTAAAACCTTTGATGGTTTCTTTCAGTGATACGTATTTTCCGGGTGAACCGGTGAACACTTCTGCCACATTAAACGGTTGCGATAGAAAACGTTGAATCTTCCGTGCCCTCGCTACTGCTAGCTTGTCTTCGGGAGAAAGTTCATCCATTCCCAAAATAGCAATGATGTCACGTAGTTCCTTGTAACGTTGCAGTGTTTGCTGCACATCGCGCGCGGTATTGTAATGCTCTTCGCCGATTACCAAAGGGTCAAGCTGACGTGATGTAGAATCAAGCGGATCCACTGCTGGATAGATTCCTAGCGAAGCAATGTCACGTGATAGCACCACGGTTGCATCTAAGTGCCCAAAGGTGGTTGCAGGGGAGGGGTCAGTCAAATCATCCGCTGGCACATACACGGCTTGAATCGACGTGATCGAACCAGATTTGGTAGAAGTAATCCGCTCTTGCAAGCGCCCCATTTCTTCAGCCAACGTTGGCTGGTACCCCACTGCAGAGGGCATACGGCCCAGCAGGGCCGACACTTCTGTTCCAGCAAGCGTGAAACGATAAATATTGTCTATAAACAAAAGCACATCTCGGCCTTCATCACGGAAATGCTCAGCCATGGTTAAACCGGTCAGGGCTACACGCAGCCTATTACCAGGAGGCTCGTTCATTTGTCCGTAAACTAGCGCCACTTTATCGAGCACGTTAGAGTCTTTCATTTCATGGTAGAAGTCGTTTCCTTCGCGAGTGCGTTCGCCTACTCCAGCAAATACAGAAAATCCACTATGCTCAGTTGCAATGTTACGGATCAATTCCATCATATTAACGGTTTTGCCTACACCCGCACCACCGAACAGGCCCACCTTGCCGCCCTTAGCAAAAGGACAAACCAAATCGATCACCTTGATCCCTGTTTCCAGCAATTCAGTGGATGCCGCCAGCTCATCAAATGCCGGCGCCTTACGGTGAATCGACATAGTTTTTTCCGCGCCGATGGGGCCCATCTCGTCGATTGGCTTACCCAACACGTCCATGATGCGACCCAATGTCTTGGGCCCCACAGGTACCAGAATTGGTTCGCGAGTGTTGGTTACCATCATTCCACGACGTAGCCCATCTGACGAGCCAAGTGCAATCGTACGTACCACGCCGTCACCCAATTGCTGCTGTACTTCGAGCGTGAGCTCGGATCCTTCCATTGTCAGTGCGTCATACACTTTTGGCATCGCTTCACGCGAAAACTCGACGTCAACTACCGCGCCGATACATTGAACAATTTTTCCTTGGTCCATGGTTGTTCCTTAAATGCTAAATCAAAAATTATTAAACTGCTGCAGCGCCAGCAACTATTTCAGAAAGCTCTTTCGTAATAGCCGCCTGACGGGTCTTGTTGTAAATTAATGTAAGTTCGTTAATTACGTCACCTGCATTATCTGATGCGGCCTTCATCGCGACCATCCGAGCAGACTGCTCGGAAGCTATGTTTTCCGTCAACGACTGATAAATGAGTGCTTCAATATATCGCACCATGATGTCATCAATTACTGTTTTAGCATCCGGTTCGTAAATGTAGTCCCACGTTCCTGCCGCCCCGCCATGATCCTTACTATCGCTTTCTTTCCCTTCGCCACCCTGTAGCTGCGCATCAGACAGTGGCAGCAATTTTTCCATTATGGGCTCTTGTTTCATGGCGTTAATAAAGCGGTTATAAAAAATAAATACCTGGTCAAAGCGATCCTCGATGTAACCATCAAGAATAATCTTCACAGCACCAATAAGCTTTTCTAAATGTGGGGCGTCACCTAACCCAACAACGTTCGAAACCACGTTGGCTCCAAGACGGGTCATAAAACCCAAACTTTTATTACCAATACAGCAAACTTCAATCTGCTCTCCCTCACCTTCCCACGCTTTTATTTTTGCCAGCACTAAGCGCAGAATGTTAGTGTTGAGCCCTCCGCACAAACCCTTATCAGATGTCACCACAATGATTCCAATACGTTTGACCGTATCCCTCTCTACCAGAAAGGGGTGGTGATATTCGCTACTGGCTCGACTCATGTGTGCTGCGACATTGCGGATTTTGTCTCCGTAAGGACGCGCTTTTTTCATCCGCTCTTGTGCCTTACGCATTTTAGAGGCAGCCACCATTTCCATCGCACGCGTGATCTTTTGCGTATTTTTTACGCTATTGATCTTGTTCCGTATTTCTCTGCCTCCAGCCATAGTTTAATACGACCCACTCGATTTAAAGTCTTGAACTGCCGCATCGAGCTCTTTCTCAGTTTCGGCGTCAAGATCTCCACTGGTTTTAATCTTGTCCATGATGGCGCTGTATTTACTCCGCATATGACCTCTCAGCGCAGACTCAAATACCAGCGCACGATTTACTTCCACATCATCCAAGTACCCCTTATTGACAGCAAACAGTGTGAGCGCCATTTCAGCCACACTCAAAGTAGCATATTGGGCTTGTTTCATCAGCTCCGTTACCATTTTTCCACGCTCCAATTGCTTACGGGTAGCCTCGTCAAGATCAGAAGCAAATTGTGCGAATGCCGCAAGCTCACGATACTGTGCCAACGCCAGACGCACACCGCCCCCTAGTTTTTTGATAACCTTGGTTTGTGCTGCACCACCCACACGTGACACCGAAACCCCCGCGTTAATAGCGGGACGGATTCCAGCATTAAACAAATCTGTATCCAGAAAGATCTGGCCGTCGGTAATTGAAATTACGTTGGTAGGAACAAAAGCAGTAACGTCACCCGCTTGGGTCTCAATTACTGGCATCGCTGTTAGCGAACCGGTCTTGTCTTTAACCTTTCCATTAGTAGCTTTTTCGACATATGCTGCACTAACTCGGGCACCACGCTCTAACAATCGTGAGTGTAGATAGAACACGTCGCCAGGATAGGCCTCACGGCCAGGCGGGCGACGGAGCAACAATGAAATTTGCCGGTACGCCCAAGCTTGCTTGGTTAAGTCATCGTAAATAATAAGAGCATCTTCGCCTTTATCTCGGAAATATTCACCCATTGTGCAGCCAGAATAGGGCGCAATAAATTGCATTGCTGCTGATTCAGATGCAGTTGCAGCCACTACAATGGTGTATTTCATAGCACCGTGTTCTTCTAACTTGCGTACTACGTTCGCGATGGACGAGGCTTTTTGTCCGATCGCAACATAGATGCAGGTCATATTTTCGCCTTTCTGATTGATGATTGTGTCAATCGCAACTGCAGTCTTGCCAGTTTGACGGTCACCAATGATCAATTCACGCTGACCACGCCCAACAGGAACCATGGCATCTATTGACTTCATCCCAGTCTGCACTGGCTGATCTACGGACTGGCGCCAGATCACACCCGGGGCAATTTTCTCAATTGGCTCCGAACCCTGCGCAGTTATCGGGCCCTTGCCATCTATAGGTTGCCCCAGCGCGTTGACAACACGGCCAATTAGCCCCTCACCTACTGGCACCTCCAAAATACGGCCGGTACACTTAACGGTGTCACCTTCTGTGATGTGTTCATATGCACCTAGAATCACTGCACCTACAGAGTCGCGTTCAAGATTGAGCGCAAGTCCAAAAGTGTTATCAGGAAACTCCAGCATCTCTCCTTGCATCACATCAGATAATCCGTGGACACGCACGATCCCATCGGTAACTGAGACTATGGTACCTTGAGTACGGACTTCCGAAGTGGCATCAAGCCCTTCTATCTTGCTTTTAATCAGTTCGCTAATTTCAGATGGATTTAACTGCATTTCTTATAACTCCTAGCTTTTAAGCGCAACAGACATGGCTTCCAGTTTTCCGCGCACGGAGGCATCAAATACTTCGTCGCCAATTTCAACTTTTACCCCACCTATCAATTCTGGATTGATGTTTACTTTTGCCTCTATTTTGCGCTTGAATTTAGATTCGAGGCCTGCTACTAAGTCTTTAAGTTGTACATCAGTCATGGCAAATGCAGAAGCAACTTTTGCCTCCAGCACCCCTTCGTGTTGTGTCTTCAATTGCTCAAATAACTCACTCACTTCGGGTAATACTTCCACCCGCTTACTTTCAACCAATAACAACATAAAATTGCGCCCTTCGTCGCTGAGTTTGTCGCCACATATATCGAGAAGTAATTCACCCAGACGCTTAGTGGACACCTCTGGGTTGCCAAGAAGAACGCGAATACGTTTGTCATCTGCCACAACTGCAGTGAATTTCAGCATGCCAGACCAAGCGGGCAGCGAATTGCCTGCCTTAGCCAACCTAAATACCGCTTCGGCATAAGGACGTGCAATTGTGAGCGCTTCAGCCATTGCTTATAGCTCTGCCTTAATAGTTGTAAGCAAATCAGCGTGAGCTTTAGCATCTATTTCTCGATGCAGGATTTTTGCTGCACCTGCTACAGCCAAATCAGCCACATGCTGACGCAACATTTCTCTAGCACGAAAAACTTCCTGCTCAACTTCTACCTTCGCGCTAGCAACGATGCGATTGCCTTCTTCCTTGGCGATCCCTTTTGCTTCCTCGACGACCTGGGAGGAGCGTTTTTCTGCTTGAGTAATGATTTCGGCTGCTTTTTGCTTCGCTTCACGTAGATTCTCAGCAGCATTTTTAGAGGCTAACTCCAGCTCACGTTTTCCGCGCTCTCCTGCAGCCAAACCGTCTGCAATTTGTTTCTTGCGCTCGCTAAGTGCCTGCATGATTGGCGGCCACACAAATTTCATACAGAACCAGACGAACAGGATGAACATGATCGTTTGTCCGAGTAGGGTAGCATTGATATTCATGTACGGACCTTTTTGGAATAATAGATGATGATGGCTCTAACCGCCGGCCACCGCAAATAGAATATACATGGAAATACCTACGGCAATCATAGGCACAGCGTCAACCAGGCCCATGACAATGAAAAACTGGGTACGTAACATTGGGATCAGCTCTGGTTGACGTGCCGCACCCTCAAGGAATCGCCCCCCCAAAATGCCGATGCCAACCGCAGCACCAAGCGCGCCTAGGCCCATCATGATCGCGCCAGCGATATATAATAGTGATTGTTCCACAGAGTTCTCCTATAAATAAAATAATGCAAAAATCAATGATGTTCCTGGTGAGCCATATCCAAATAAACAATAGTAAGCGTCATAAATATAAAAGCCTGCAGCGTTATGATCAGGATGTGAAAAATTGCCCACCCCAAGGATAACAGCACTTGCGATCCAAACAATATCGAGCTACTACCTACGCTAGCAGCAGCCCACGACCCCCCCATTATTGCCAGCAAAATAAAAATCATCTCGCCCGCATACATATTGCCAAACAATCGCAATGAGAGTGAAATCGGCTTGGCGATTAAGTTAACGCCTTCTAAAAAAAGATTTATCGGGATAAAAAGCGTTTTTATTATCGGGTTATCACTACTAAAAGGCTGTAGTGCTAGTTCGCCCGCAAATCCACCCACACCTTTAACCTTGATACTGTAAAAAATTACCAGAATAAATACCGCGATGGACATACCAAATGTTGCATTGGGATCCGTAGTAGGAACCACCTTAAGAAAAGGGAGACCGAGAGCATGAGCCACGACCGGCAGATAATCCACTGGCACCAAATCCATTAGATTCATCAAAAAAATCCATATGAAAATGGTCAGCGCCAATGGTGCAACCATTGTATTACGGCCACTAAAGGAGCCGCGCACACTATTATCAATAAACTCAATAATCCATTCGACAAAATTTTGCGAGCCTCCTGGCACATGGATCGTTGCTTTTTTTGCAACTCTGGAAAAAAAATAAAGAAAAAGTACGCCAAGCAGGAATGCAAAACCTAACGTGTCCAGATTAAGCGCCCAAAATCCCATGGCTTTAGCCTGTTCTGGGTCTTGCGCCAGGCCCAAGGAACCATCTGGTAATTTGCCAAAAGTTAGGTTCTGAAGGTGGTGCTTAATATATTCAGTTGAGGTGATCGATTCGCTGGCCATAAAATACTTTATTATATTTTGCTTAATTGCTTTTTTCGCGTTGTAAGGGAGCGATCACCCATGCCAATTGACCCGCCACAAAGCCAATCAGAACGGCAAAAGGAACAAGATTAAACGGTCCCATTCCTAACGCGAGAAGCACACATACAACCAAAAAACGCTCCAAACCGGAGCGATAAAATAACCATAGGTGCTGATGTGCTTCCAGTAGCATACTCCGTTCGCTACGTCGCATGCGCCAAAGCAACAATAACGTACCCATAAGTGCGACTGTCCCGCCGTATAACACCGCCTTTGCTACCATCTCCCCTTGCAGCACATAACCTAGCGCCCCGACTACGACGGAAGTTACTATCTGCAACACTGCCGTGCGATGTACGCTGGATTCCATTACCGAGGCTCTACGCGTGAATTCCAAAACTCAACGCGTGAAAAGGAAATTTTAATGTTTCATGGAAAAACTGTCAAGGGATAACCCTCTGGGATGATATGAGATGTATCCCCCTCAGGATCAACTAGAAGTAAAGTTCAAAGCCAAGAATGCAAGACCTGTATGGTCTGTCAAGAAAATCTCAAGTGCTCTATTCCTTCGGTCAGATCTTTGTCCTTCGCTTCCGATCCCCTGAGTTTAATTTGCAAACGTAGCTCATTTTGAGAATCGGCATTCTTAATGGCATCCTCATAACTAATCTTGCCAGCCTCATAAAGCTCAAACAACGCCGCATCAAAAGTCTGCATCCCTAGTTCGGTAGATTTTTTCATAATTTCTTTGATCTCGTGAACATCACCCCTAAGGATTAGATCCGATATCAACGGGGAATCAAGCAAAATTTCAAACGCTGCCACCCGCCCCTTACCTTCTTTTATCGGAAGCAACCGTTGAGCAATTAACGCTTTCATATTTAACGATAAATCCATCAGTAATTGAGCCTTACGCTCTTCAGGAAAGAAATTGATTATACGGTCAAGAGCCTGGTTAGCACTGTTGGCGTGCAACGTACCCATGCACAAATGCCCGGTTTCAGCAAAGGCTATTGCATGTTCCATAGTTTCGCGCGCACGAATCTCGCCTATCAGGATCACATCAGGAGCCTGACGCAAGGTGTTTTTCAGTGCGGCCTCCCATGACTCGGTATCTATCCCCACTTCACGCTGAGTTATCATACAGTTAATGTGCTCATGCACGTATTCCACTGGATCTTCTATGGTAATGATATGACCATGACTATTTTGGTTTCGATAACCGATCATTGCTGCCAGCGAAGTAGATTTGCCAGAACCGGTCGCGCCCACAAAAATAACTAGGCCACGCTTGCTCATCACCACATCTTTTAATACCGGTGGCAGTCCCAACTCGTCAAACGTTGGAATTGCGGTGGTAATAGTACGCAACACCATTCCTGCACACTGTTGCTGGATAAAAGCGTTAACCCGAAAACGCCCTATGCTAGGCGGATGAATGGCAAAGTTACATTCCTTAGTAGCCGCGAACTCGGCTTTTTGCTTCTCATCCATGATGGCTTGCACTAGTTCCAAAGTATGCTGCGGCGTCATTGGCTGCTTGGAAACTGGAACCATTTTTCCATCGATCTTGAAGGAAGGCGGGAGACCAGCGGTAATGAACACATCTGATGCTTTTTTGCTAAGCATCAATCGCAACAGATCAAATACAAATTTTGATGCCTGATCTTGTTCCATGGATTGCTCCTAAATTTCTCTATTTCTCTATTTCTCGATCATGATTATGCAGATAATTATCATCCTGGGAAAATTTCTTTACTCATAGCCTTGGTACGGGCCTCAGCATTAGTAATGACATTACGTTTCACCAATTCAGTCAGATTTTGATCCAGTGTTTGCATGCCCACACTCTGGCTGGTCTGGATTGTTGAATACATTTGTGCCACCTTTGCTTCACGTATCAGATTACGGATTGCTGGGGTACCAATCATGATCTCGTGAGCTGCTACCCGGCCAGTACCATCTTTCGTCTTGCACAGGGTCTGTGAAATTACCGCTCGCAACGATTCTGACAACATTGCGCGCATCATTTCCTTTTCCTCTGCTGGGAATACATCAATAATACGATCAATGGTCTTAGCAGCAGAGCTCGTATGAAGTGTACCAAACACCAAGTGCCCGGTTTCTGCCGCAGTCATAGCCAGGCGAATAGTTTCCAAGTCGCGCATCTCGCCAACTAAAATAATGTCGGGGTCTTCACGCAAAGCAGAACGTAATGCATTGCTAAAGCTATGGGTGTCACGTCCAACTTCTCGCTGATTAATAAGACAATTCTTACTTTCGTGCACGAATTCGATCGGATCCTCAAGCGTCAAAATGTGCCCATGTTCTTTCTCGTTAATGTCATTAATCATTGCTGCCAAGGTTGTAGATTTACCAGAACCAGTAGGGCCCGTCACCAACACTACTCCCCGCGGCTGTTGAGCAATTTCAGCAAATATCTTTGGCGCCTGAAGGTCTTCCAAAGTTAGTACATTCGAAGGAATTGTCCTTAAAACTGAGGCTGCACCGCGTTGGGTGTTGAAGGCATTTACCCGGAAACGCGCTAGGTTAGGAACTTCGAAGGAAAAATCGCATTCCAGGTCTTCCTCATAGGATTTTCGCTGACCATCATTCATGATGTCGTACACCATTTCGTGAACGTCTTTGTGCTCCATGGCTGGCAGGTTGATTTTTCTGATTTCGCCATGTACTCGGATCATTGGAGCCAACCCCGCGGACAAATGTAAATCCGAGGCCTTATTCTTGACCGCAAAGGAGAGTAGCTCTACTATGTTCATTGTGGTGCTCCGATAACAATGTTAGATTTGTATACGGCTTTAAACTCTCAAAATTGAGCAGGTTATGAGAATAATGCCTAAAACGAGGCAACATATGGTACGAGTCAAGCTCGCAGATTATGACAACAATAGCCTCTACCTTACATGCCGTAAATAAGCGAATCGCCACAGCCGCTAAAAACGCTGGTCGACAGCCGGAAGAAATCAAGCTACTGGCAGCAAGTAAAACCAACCCCGCAGAGCAAGTGAAGAAAGCATGGCAAGCTGGACAAACCATTTTCGGTGAAAACTATCTTCAGGAGGCCCTGGAAAAAATACTTGTGCTTTCTGACTTGTCCATCGAATGGCACTTCATTGGACCCATACAGAGCAATAAGACAAAACGTATAACGGCGAACTTTGCCTGGGTCCACAGTGTGGACAGAAAGAAAATTGCCGATCGTCTATCACGAGACAGACCTGAAATGCTCCCCCCACTTCAAATTTGTCTACAAGTAAATGTAAGTGGAGAAAGCACCAAAAGCGGCGTGTCACCTAAACTTGTGGCCGATCTTGCGTCTCATGTAGCAAGTTTGCCTCGCCTGAAACTACGAGGACTGATGGCCGTTCCCGAACTTACTACAGCCACTGCTTTGCAGCGTAGCCAGTTTCATATGCTTAGGGATACTTATGATCAACTCAGGCAGGATGGGTTTGATCTTGACACCCTCTCAATGGGTATGTCAGAGGACATGGATATCGCCATTGCAGAAGGCGCGACCATAGTGCGAGTTGGTACAGCTATTTTTGGGCCAAGACGTTACCCTTATACCTGAGGAACTTGCTGCCCGTGTTGCTCGTTGAGAGCAAGAAGTTTATCTCTAAGTTGCTCTTTAGTCTCAACGATGTCTGGATTAATGATAATACAGTCTACCGGGCACACCTCAACGCATTGTGCTGTTTCATAATGTCCCACGCATTCGGTACATAATCTGGGGTCAATTACATAGATTTCTTCACCCTGTGAAATTGCATTATTGGGACACTCTGGCTCACACACATCACAGTTGATACATTCGTCAGTAATCATTAAAGCCATCTAAACCTCACAACAATCACATCCCAGCCTTGATACGAAGCTGTGCAGCGACCAGGGGATGTACAAACTTGTCTGCATTACCACCAAGTAGAGCAATTTCCCTCACGATGGTTGCAGAAATAAACATATATTGTTCAGATGGAGTCATGAATACAGTTTCAACATCGGGATACATGCTGCGATTCATACCAGCCATCTGAAACTCATATTCAAAATCAGACACTGCGCGTAGTCCACGCAAAATCACTCTCGAATTCTGTTGTTGTAAGAATTCCATCAATAATCCAGAAAACACCATCACCTCTACATTGGGACAATCTGTTAACACCTCTCGTGCCATCTTCGCACGCTCATCCAAGGTAAAAAATGTTTCTTTGCCACTACTCGGGGCTACTGCCACCACCACTTGATCGAATAAACATGAGGCACGCCGAACTAGATCCTCGTGACCGCGAGTGATTGGATCGAAGGTACCAGGGTAGATGGCTTTATCTATTTTTCTCATATCTTAATAATTGATAGTGTACTCTGCCTGACCGACCGCTGCGCCAAACCAGCCAATCTTCATCAAGCTCCGAGAGACTATTGCCCTCCACATAGATCAACCCGTCCTTGGTAATATGCGATGGCAACAGGGGTAACAGTTTAGGCAACAATCCCAGTCGATAAGGTGGATCAAGAAAAATTACGTCAAATTGTCGCTGGTCAGACATGATGAATTCTAGCGCATCTATCATCAGCAATTCTATTTGATCTGCTCGTAGTTTTTGCAAGCTAGCCTGTAATGCACTATATACCGTGGGGCTAGATTCCACCATCACTACTAGCTCTGATCTGCGGGATGCGGCCTCAATCCCCATCGCTCCGCTACCGGCGAACAAATCAAGGCAAGTTCTACCGCTCATGTCCTGTCCTAGCCAATTGAAAACCGTCTCGCGCACCCTATCAGGCGTAGGACGCAAACCCGCGTAATGTGGAAACGAAATTACACGGCTACGCCATTCTCCGCCGATTATGCGAACTTTGTTTTGAGTTAAGGACACCTAGTGGGGAATTCTGGAAAAAGCATTTACAAATAACCTGTCTTTGAAAAGATTTTCTATTTCTCTTCCGCTGCTCCTACAACAACCGTTACCATCCCTTCTGGGTGGATACGTCGCTGGAAAGCCTCCTTGATCTGCTCCACAGTTACTTTATCCACCGCCTTCACGTAGTCATCCAAGTAGGTGAGGGGGAGATCATAGAAACCTATCACACCAAGATATCCCATGATTTTCTTATTACTGTCTATGCGTAGAGGAAAACCACCAATAATGTTCCCCCTGGCTGCGGTTAGTTCCTTTTGAGTTGGGCCACCAGCTATAAAATCAACTAACACCTTTTGAGTAATCATTAAAGCTTCCTCAGATTGCTCCTTCTTAGTCTGCAGGCCAATCTGGAATGGGCCCGCTTGCTTTAGAGGAAAAAAGCTGCTGCGGATACTGTATGCTAGCCCACGTTTCTGACGGATTTCCTGCATCAAACGCGATGCAAATCCTCCGCCACCAAGTATGTAATTCCCGACTAACAGTGGATAATAGTCAGGATCATCACGCTGTAGCCCTGGATAGGCCAGCATAATATGACTTTGCGTTGCGGGATGTGTAATCCTTTTAATGCCCACTATGGGCTTTACTACTGGCGGCAAATTATTACCAGCTTTACCTTGAGGCAAATCCTTTGACAAAACCTCGGCAATGGCAGCTGCTTCGGTACGATTTACATCACCCATGATTGACACTACTGCATTCGTAGCTACATAGTGAGATTGATAAAAGTCCACCAAATCCCTACGCTGCAATATATTTAATGTGGCCACTTCACCCGAGCTACGTAACCCGTATGGATGATTACCATATAGCATTTTCATTAGCGTACGTTTCGCAATATAACCGGGTTTGGTTTCTGCTTCTTTCAATCTCGCAATCATTCGTGCTCTTTCTCGTTTCATGGTGTTTTCAGGGAACTCCGGGTGTTGTAGCACTTTAGAGAGAATGTCCAAAGCTTGATTGCGTTCGCGTTTACTGCTTAAGGTTCTGAGCGACATACCAGCACGATCTCGATCAAAGTGGGCGCCTAATTGTGCACCAACATCGGCTAATGCTTTAGAAATTTTGTTTTCAGACAAGCCGCCCGCTCCAAGACTAAGCAGATGCCACGTCAGACTAGCGCATCCTGATTTCTCAGGCGTATCGGCGCTACTGCCTGCGCTGAAATCCACGCTTATATCGAGCATCGGCAAATCCCGACTCTCAACAAAATATACCCGTGCGCCAGAAGATGTTTGCCAGTGTTGGATGGGAAGAGTGGCAAACGCCCATTGAGAGTAAATGCTGAATAACGTGATAAATAAAAAGCGTACTACTTGCATCGAAAACCCTTTATTGAAGTGTCTTTTTAAATCGGACGAAGCCCAAATTAATCTATATATTATTAATGCTCATCTAAACATGATTTAATCTTTTGTACTCAATGCTGCAATCCTCTGGGCGGAGTAATGGAAGATCTCTGTACTAGTGGCTGTGGATCAAGCGTTGCCACTGTCAGGCTGTCCTCAATCAAATATTTTATTGCCACATCACGTACTTGCTCTGCAGTTACAGCCTGTAGCTTTTTTATAATCGTATCAAGATCGCGATACGATAGCCCGACAGACTCTAACTGGCCGATCTGCATCGCTTGGTAAAACATCGAATCAAGCTGAAATACATGACCAGACACCACCTGGGCCTTGACGCGTGCAAGCTCCTCTTCAGTTACACCATCCCGTATAAGTTTTTGAACCTCACTATGCAGGGCCGTTTCCAGTTCCTCTACGGATTTACCTTCGCTTGGTGTACCGTTGAGAAAAAACATACTGGGGCCGCGCCCAGTAGAATCGTAGTCTGCATTTATCGAGCTAGCAATGCGTTGCTCTCGCACCAGCTCTTTGTTGAGTCGCGCAGATTCGTTACCGTCTAACACTCCTACAAGCATCTCCAGTGCATAGGGCTCCCAGTCAGCATCAGCATCGTGCAGAACCGGCGCATGATAGCCCATTACGAGATAAGGCAGCTGTGCTGGAGCCTTTATCATCAACCGTTTGATCCCAGCTTGTGGCGGCTCAACCTGTGGCTTACGTAAAGCCAAAGATAATAGTGGCCGAGATTTAATCTTGCCATAATATTTTTGCGCCAAGGAAAATACATCATTCGGGTTAACATCTCCCACTACCACCAACACAGCGTTGTTAGGCGCATACCAACGGTCATACCACTCTTGAGCATCTTGAACGCTCATGTTTTCTAAGTCGTTCATCCAACCAATAATCGGACGTCTATATGGATGCGATTGATATGCGACGGCCATCATTTTCTCATGTACCAAAGAGTGAGGCTGATCATCAGTACGCAACCGCCGCTCCTCCATAACCACCTTAATTTCTTTGGCAAATTCTTCTTTAGTTAATTTCAAGTTGTGCATCCGGTCAGCTTCCAGTTTCATTGCTAACGGTAACTTGGATTTGTGCAACTGCTGGAAATACGCAGTGTAATCGCGAGCGGTAAATGCATTATCGCGTCCACCTACTGCTGCGATTTGCTTAGAGAATTCACCGCCGCTAACTTTTTCCGTTCCCTTAAACATCATATGCTCCAGCACATGAGCAATACCTGTGGTACCGTTTAACTCATCAACGCTACCTGCCTTGTACCAAATTTGAGAGACCACTACTGGCGAGCGGTGGTCTTCCCTAACAATTAGCTTAAGACCGTTCTCAAGCATGTATTCGTGTGGATTGGCGAAAACCTCAAACGAAATCAGTGAAACCAACGCCAAAGCAGCAATCTGCAATCTAGGAGAATGAATGACGAAACAGGAACTAAACCTCATTTTTTAATAGCCCAAGTTTAAATAAATGGAATAAAATTTCACTTGCATAATAGAACAACGAACTATAACTAATACGACAGCCTACCAGAATGCCAAGTTTCTTCAAATCTAAGAATGGTTCTGCCCCCGTCGAGACATTGACGACTAGCTGGTCAGCCAACGTCAGACGAGGCCTCACCCGTACCCGGGAGAATCTGGGCAAACAGTTATCTAACATACTCGGTAGCAGAAAGATAGATGAAGCCATCTATGAAGAATTGGAAACAGTACTGCTTTCTGCTGATATTGGAATAGATGCGACTACTTGGTTGCTTGATAAGCTACGTAAACAAGTCAAAAGAGATAGCCTGACCAATACAATACAATTAAAGGAAGCACTAAAAGAAGCACTAATTGCATTGCTTATACCACTTGCATGCCCACTTGATACTAGCACGGAGAAACCATTCATCATCATGCTAACAGGTGTAAACGGTGCGGGGAAAACTACATCCATCGGTAAACTTACTCATTACTTTCGGTCTCAAGAGAAATCAGTGCTACTTGCCGCTGGCGACACCTTCCGTGCCGCTGCACGTGAGCAGCTCATGATGTGGGGTGAACGCAACAATGTTTCCGTCGTTTCACAAGAGAATAATGATCAACAAAAAGGTGATCCAGCTGCGGTGATCTTTGATGCGATTAACGCTGCAAAGGCGCGCAATATAGACATCGTATTAGCAGACACCGCTGGTCGTCTAGCTACACAATTACACCTAATGGAAGAAATTAAAAAAGTGAAACGCGTCATTGCTAAAACCAGTTCAGGCGCACCACATGAAGTGTTGTTGGTTCTGGATGCCAACACTGGCCAGAATGCGGTTAGTCAGGTAAAAGCGTTCGATGATGCGCTGGGCGTCACGGGCCTTATACTTACCAAACTCGACGGCACCGCTAAGGGGGGCGTAATTGCTGGCATCGCGAGGCAACGCCAGCAGAACCCAATTCCACTGCGCTTTATCGGAGTAGGTGAGGGCATAGAAGATTTAAGGCCATTTGACGCAATGGAATTTGTAGGCGCCTTGTTTGATTAATTTTTAACATTTTCCCTATACACCTCCACAGTTTGGAGACTTTTCAATATGATCAGCTTCAGCAACGTCTATAAACGCTACCCGAACGGGTTTGATGCACTGAAGAATATTGCCTTCACTATTAAACCGGGAGAAATGGTCTTTATTACTGGACATTCAGGCGCCGGCAAAAGCACACTTTTGAGGCTGATTGCAGCTATCG
>PVMK01125198.1_pt1 | contig 41683 bp, 45 predicted proteins | sample 1853481 | NCBI WGS metagenome assembly PVMK01 (sample SAMN08533507, study PRJNA380276) | Marine sediment metagenome, whole genome shotgun sequencing project.
TTATAACTTCGCTTCTGTAGACTTTAAGAGAACAGCCATAATCATGAAGGGCTACTCCTGTGGACTTGGAGATAATATAATTAGCGATACGAGATGGCAGTTGCCTTGTGAGAAAATTATCAAATCTTTTTTTACGCCATCCGCTTACAATGTCGTACCCCTTGTCAAGCTCCTCAAGCAGCTTAGGGATATCGGCCGGATCGTTTTGTAAATCAGCGTCCAATGTTACAACAATACCGCCCCTTGCTAAGTCAAAACCGGCTGAAAAGGCCGCAGTTTGTCCAAAATTACGGCGGAAACGAATAATTCTCAATTTCTTATAGCTATCACACAATTCTCTCATAACTTCAAAGCTGTTGTCGGTACTACCGTCATCAACCATAATAATTTCGTAATTTTTCCCCGTCGTATCTAAGACCTCGCTTAATTTAATTATGAGGGGTTTAATGTTTTCTGTTTCATTAAACACCGGGATAACTATTGATAGTTCTATGTTGTTTTTATCCTTAGAAGTTGTCATGATGTTATCAATTCTATATTGTATTCTAATGGTTTTAAAGTGACTGTAAATTTTCTTCTAGATAGTAATTTTTTAGTTGGTATAGGTTTCTGCCGGTTTGTATAAATCTTTAATATAGAGTTATTACTGACGGGTACAACAAAAAATTGTGTGAACTAACTAAAAACTAGTTTTGACAGTATGTTAGAAATTCTGGCTGGGGCACAAGGATTCGAACCTTGACTTACGGATCCAGAGTCCGTTGTACTGCCGTTATACGATGCCCCAGAAGGGAAACATAATTATTTATTAAATAATTTTTCGAGTCAAGTATATTTAGTAATTAATATGCTGAATATTTCAAGATTTTTCCTCTTTTTAGTTCTAATATTATTAATTCCTTACAATTTATCAGCAGATGATAACCCCGAAATTAAAATCCTTCTTTCAGGAAAACAGCAAAAAACTGTTTCCCTGGAGGAAATGAAACGGTCCTTAAAACAGTATAAAATCTCTCTTAATGATCCATATTACTCAAAAGAAAAACATTATAAGGCCTTTAAATTAACAGATTTTTTAAACTTTGCATATGAAAATAAATGGAATAGCGGGGATTTTACCGATATAACATTTAAGGCTTATGACGGTTATGAACCCGTATCAACAATCTCAATATTAAAACAGGAAGGCGGTTACCTTGTATTCCGGGACCTTGATTACCAGGACTGGGAACCTATAAGTTTTACAAAGGCTTATCCCGGGCCTTTCTATATTATCTGGACAGGAAAAAACCAGACAGCTAAAAACGGTTTTCCCTGGCCGTGGCAGCTTGCTTCCGTAAATCTCGTAACCTTTACAGACCAGTTCCCAAAAATTATTCCGAAATTGGCAAACAAAAATTCATCAACTTATAAAGGCTACGAACTGTTTAAGAAGAGGTGCGTTAGGTGCCATTCAATTAATAAACAGGGCGGTAAGATAGGGCCTGATCTCAATGCCCCCATGAATATACTCGAATACCGTCCGGCCGGATTCGTTAAAAGCTATATAAAGGACCCCTCAAAATACAGGTTCACTCAAATGCCCGGCCACAAGGATTTCACCGAACGGGACCTCGATAACCTTATAGGATATTTCATATATAACATGAAAGAAAATCCCTGGTCTTTTGAGGAAAAAAAATGATCAGATAAACTTTAGACTATGAGTGAAGATCAGATTGACATACTAGAAACATTTGAAAACCAGTGCCAGGACAGGGAATATGAAATAGATATATCCTGCCCTGAGTTTACCTGCGTATGCCCAAAAACCGGCCAGCCCGACTTTGCAACTATTAATATTAAATATGTCCCCGCAAAACTCTGTATTGAACTAAAATCCTTAAAACTGTATATGTTCTCCTACCGCGACGAGGGGGAGTTTCACGAGCATGTTACAAATAAGATACTCGACGATATCGTGGCAAAATGCAGCCCGATAAGGGCCGAAGTTGTAGGGGATTTTAATGTCAGGGGAGGAATTAAGACCGTTGTAACTACAAAATATGAAAAAAACTGAAAAATATCTATGAAATGAAAACCTAATAGCTTAAACTTAATAAATTAAATTTTAATCAAAGAAACCTAAATTGTTTTTAAAAACTCAAATAATACTATCTGCCACTGTTATTCTAATCATACTCCTGATTGCTGTTGCGGCGCCCTATATGGCCCCCTATCCCTACAATGAAGCCGATTTTACTAACACACTTCAATCCCCAAGTGCCCAGCACATTATGGGCACAGACCAGCAAGGAAGGGACATGCTGAGCAGGGTGATTTACGGCTCGAGGGTATCAATAACTGTTGCCCTCGGTACAGCGTTAATTGCTCTTATAGTAGGTACAGCTTACGGCGCATTTTCAGGATACCTTGGGGGTAAAACAGACGAATTTCTTATGAGAATAGTAGACGTGTTCTACTCTCTCCCCGACCTTCTTGTTATAGTTCTACTTACTCTGTTAATTGGTAAGGGCGTACTTGGGATTGTAATTGCGCTAGGTTTTACCGCTTGGATGAGAGTGGCAAGGATCGTAAGGGGAAGTGTACTCCAGGTTAAATCTTATGAGTATGTTGAATCGGCCAGGGCACTTGGTGCAAGGCCGGTAAGAATACTTGCAAGGCATATACTTCCTAATATTCTGGGCGCAATTATTGTAACTATCACTTTTTCTATACCATATGCAATACTTGCTGAATCAACTTTGAGTTTCCTTGGACTTGGCATTGCACCCCCGGAGTCAAGCTGGGGCACTCTTGCCAGTACCGGGTGGCAGGGAATCAGGACGTTCCCTCACCTGATTGTTTTTCCAAGTCTTGCAATATTTATCACTGCATTTTCATTTAACCTGCTTGGAGAGGGTATCAGGGACTATATTGATCCCGATAATTCGAATGTATAGAAATAAAATAATACTATTAACCCTAATTTTATGCTTAATTCCATTTGTAAGTTCCTCAGCTGGTGAAATTAACTGTATTTCACAACTTTCGTATAGTCCCCCGGGGCCGAAGGAAAAATTTAAGACTGCTTACTGCCTGTACAAATCAGGAGAGTATGATAAAAATTTAAAAAGTCTCAGGGGGCTTGAAAAACAGCTACCCCTTCTAACCGATTATATCTATTACCTTGAAGCAGGTTCTTTCAAAAATCTTGGCAATATAAGGCAGGCTGAGAAAAAATATAAAAAAATAATTAAAAATTATCCTTCCAGTACACTAACGACTGATTCCCTTTCCTCCCTTGCAGAAATTTACAATGGCCAGGGAAAATACCAGGATGCAATAAACATTTACCAAACATTAATAGAAAAAGAACAGTCTGAATGGAACAAGGCAATATATACAAATGCTATTGGTGAAATTCTATTAGAACAGGGCCATGTAAACGAAGCATTTGAAATATATAAAAAAATCTGGGTCAGTTACCCCCAGTCTACCTTCTCTATTAAGGTTATTGAAATAGCAAATAGTAACGGACTTGAATTTAAACCCACCAGGACACAGAGATTTGAAAGAGCTGAAGCACTCTATAATCTTAAAAGCTGGAACAATGCAATTAATGAATACAAAATGCTCCAGCCAAATGACAATATTAACTTTAAAATAGCAAAATCCTTTTACAGCCTTGGAAGGCTTGAAAAAGCTATTGCAAAATTCAACACTATTAAGAGTCCGGAGGCATTATACTGGAAAGGAAGAAGCTATGAAAAAATCGGCAGGTTTAAAAAGGCCCGTCAGGCATACCAATCCGTTTATGAACGCTATCCTTCCAGTGAATTTGCACCTATGGGCCTGTACATGGCTGGTAAACTTGAACAGCGCAATCTCAGATTAACTAATGCCTCAAATTACTATAAAACTGTCATTGCCGAATACCCGGCATATGAAAAAACCCCTGATGCAGCATGGAACCTCGGATGGATATACTACAAACGAGGCCGGTACCAAAATGCTTATGACATTTTTTCCGGCTATTCTTATCCCCAGGACTCCTTTGATGCCCAGAGTTTCCCATACTGGAAGGCAAAGTCACTGGAAAAGCTCGGCCATAAAGCTGATGCTTACAATATCTACGAGTCGCTGGCCTTTTCCAACAGGTTCACGTACCACTCTTTTTTAGCACGCATAAAAATCGATCATACCGCAAAAGTCCAAAATACAAAACTAAATAACTACGCTTTATTGAAAAATACAAACTATAAAAAAGCGGTAATGTTCACTGATATGGGTATTTATGAGTATGCCAAAATTGAGATATTGGCCCTTGAAGAAAGAGCCGAAAGCAATGACCAAATTATTATTGTCAGCCAGTTGTACAACAGGACCGGCAATATATATAAATCAGTAAATTTGCTTGAAAAAATAGACGCACCAGCCGCTCTGCCCTATAAGTATCCCCAGCCCTATTCGGATGCAGTTTTTAGATACTCTAATAAATACGGGCATGATGTACTGCTTGTCTATTCTCTTATAAGGGAAGAAAGCAGGTACAACAAAGACGCGGTCTCGAGATCAAATGCCAGGGGATTAATGCAGCTTATAAGCGGCACCGCAAATGACTCGGCCCAGGAAGTCGGCCTACAGCAGTACAGTTTTAATAAACTTTTTGATCCGGAGGTAAATGTAGAACTCGGGTCTTTTTACCTTAGAAAAGTTTTAGACAGGTATAACGGCGAGATACCGCTTGGCCTTGCAAGCTATAATGCCGGCCCCAACAGGGTAGCTAAATGGGTAGATACAATTGGCTACTACAAATATGACGAGTTTATTGAAAAAATCCCGATTACCGAAACCAGGAACTATGTAAAAAGAATTCTGAGGAGTTACGGTGCTTACAATGCAATCTACAGGAATTGACTTCAGATAGTAAGTTTTGCAAAGTTCTTAACAAGATCAAGTCCATATCTGCCGCTTTTTTCCGGGTGAAACTGGCAGGCAAAAATATTTTCTTTTTCTACTGCTGCAGTAAATTCTATTCCGTAATTTGAGGTAATAATATTCAGTCCGTTCTTTTCAGGATCTACATAATAGGAATGTACAAAATAAAACCATGTACCTTCTGGGATATTTTTAAGTACGTGGGAACTACTATCAAAATTTATAGTGTTCCACCCCATCTGCGGCACTTTAATTCTTTTTTCTCCAAAATCAGGAAACCTTACTACCCTTCCTTTAAACAGTCCAAGTCCCTTTACCCCCGGTGACTCTTCACTTTCTTCAAATAAAATCTGGAATCCCAGGCAAATTCCAAGAAACGGCCGGCCTGAGTTGATGTAATCTTTAATAGGCTCAACAAGCCCGAGCCTGTTGAGATTAGCCATACATTCACCGAATGCACCTACTCCCGGCAATACAAGCCCGTTGGCTTTGTTTATATCATCCGGACTGCTCGTGATTGATACTGCAAATCCCTGGGTCTCAAAAGCTTTTGACACACTTCTCAGATTACCCATACCATAATCGACTATTGATATCATTAGAGCGTGCCTTTAGTTGATGGTATAGCCTTGGAACGTGTATCAATCGATGTAGCTTCATCAAGGGCAATTCCTACAGCTTTAAACATTGCCTCGATATTGTGGTGTAGGTTTGTGCCATATTTAAGCTCAATATGCAGGTTGCATTTTATAGAGTTTGCAAGTGATTTAAAAAATTCTTCTGCAAGTTCCACATCAAACTCTCCGACTTTAGATTTGGGTATTTCTCCCCTAAACACAAAATAAGGCCTTCCACTGATGTCGAGTGTGACGGATACGAGGCTGTCATCAAAAGGTACAGAAGCATGAGCAAATCGCCTGATTCCTTTTTTATCCCCAAGTGACTTATCAATGGCATCACCAAGTACAATTCCCGTATCTTCAACTGTGTGATGGAAATCAATCTCCGTATCACCAATTGCTTTTATCTTTAAATCAAAATAGCCGTGTTTGGCAAACTGCTCAAGCATATGGTTAAAGAAAGGTATACCGGTCTTAACATCAAACTTGCCGGACCCGTCTAAGTTTAAGGTGATACTGCATTTTACTTCCTTTGTTTTTCTGTTTACCGTAGCCTGTCTTTTCATTGTGAGATTAAGATAACGGAATAAATATTATTAACCAAGAGCATTAGATTAAAAAAAGGCCGAAACCGGAATAAGTCCAAAATCGGCCTGGTATTCTAAACTCCTCTTTTTTCCAGTCCTGGTGGAAGTTCTCCGTAATATGGGGAATCTTCCTCGTACATCTCAAGGATTTTTTCTTTGGGCATATCCGCCATTGCTTCTGTAAAACCAAACATTCTGCAGATATGTTTTAGCTCCTCTTCTCTACCGGGAAGCGGGTCCATGGGCTGAATTAAATTTTCGAGCTCAAGCTCCTTTCTAACATCCTTGTCTTCCGCCAGTGGAGTACCGTATTCACCTGAGTGAAAAAGCCTGTCAAACCTTTTTCTGGGTCTTTGCCCGGGCTGTTCTGCAGAATATCCTACAGCCATAAGCCAAATTGGGACAATGTTTTCCGGAGTTCCAAGTACCTGGGGAAACTCAGCGGGTTTTCTGCCCGTAGCAAGAAGGCATGTACCAAGGCCAAGCTCAGTTGCGGCAAGAAGTGACTGTGCAATTGCCTGTCCTGCCTCTATTCTCAGCAGGTCTTCAGCCTTGTCTTTTGGAAAACTCATGAGCCTTGGATAGGTCTGCTCTGTAAGATGTTTGTATGTCCATCCGTGTGCCGCAGTAATTGCACGCGCGGGAAATAAGACCTGGAATGTCTGGATCAGTTCTTTGTACCACGCATCCATGTTGACAAGCCAGGCAATTATTATGGGGGCCTGCCTAAGCTGTATTTCATTAAATGGAGAGGCGCACTCAATGATCTGCTCAAATTTTTCTTCAGGATAAGTTCGTTTGTCGATCACTATCGCTTCTGTAGAATTACAATTGCCTTGACATGATGCATACCTTGCCGCCTGTAGTATCATTTGAATTTTCCATTCTTCCACCTCTTGCCATGGTTTAAAGAATCTTACGCTTCTTCTTGTCCCCATTGCTTCAAAAAGTTCCATTTACTGCCTCCTTTCATTTAAACTATATTTTAGTAGAATATCGGATAAATATAACACATTTAATAAATTAGTTATGGATCCAATTAGCCCGGGCTTTGTTGGTGCGGTCTTTTCACAAAGCGCTTCAAATAAAAAAGAGTTGAAAAAAGCCGCATTTATTGAGTTTGGTGTATAAAGATAGCTAATGAGAAAAAGGACTGGCATGTTGAGTTTGTTAATACCATTAGGATTGATTACAAGAAAAGAAATATCCTTTTCAAAATGTTAAAAGGGGAAGAAACACCTTGGAAATATGGAAAAATCTATAATATTACTTTTATTTTTCTCTTTTGTACTTGCAATTACCAGTTTTTATCTTGGATTTATTGAGCCTTCAAAAAACCTCGGGCATGCAGCAAAATTATTTTTTGTCCTGGTTATTGTGATTTTGATTCCACTTTTTGCAGGCATATTATGGTTTCAAAGCAGTGCTAAGGAAAGACTTATGGGATACAGGAATAGTTCCTTATCCAGGTATCGGGGAAACAATAGGTATTGCTTTTGGTACGGGTGACAGGCCAGTGTGGTTATTTAGAACCGTTACGGATAAATTGAGTATTGGAAGTTTTTATACTAATGCAAACAACAGGCCGGGATGGAATCTTACAGAAAGCGGGAGAGCAAAGCGCAATACTGATCAATACTGAAAATAAGATGACTATAAAAGCACAGACTGGATCTGAAAAAGGTTCTGTTATGTACCTTATGGATAAGATCCCTGTAGAATAATGAACATTATATTCTACTTCGACTATATATGTCCTTTTTGTTATGTAGGCACAAAAAGGATGCTGAAAATTGCAGATGAGTTTGATCTCAGTATTGACTGGAGGGGAATTGAGATTCACCCTGAATTCAGCCCCGAGGGCAAAATAAGAAAAAAATCACCAAGAAGCAAGCACCTTGCCGAGACCCTCAAAGAGATAACCGATATTGATAACTTAGATATTAAACTTCCTGGCTTTGTAACAAATTCAAGACTTTGCCTTGAAGCATCAGAATTTTCAAAAACAAAAGGAAAATTTACGGAGTTTCATACTACTGCTTTTGATTATTTTTTTAATCAAAAAGAAAACATTGGTAAAATTGAGACTATATTAAATATAGGTAAAATTGCAGGACTGGACACAGGCGAACTTGAAGACAATCTTAAAAAAAGGTTAATGAAGAAGCAGATTGAAGAAAACCAAAAGTCAGCAGATGATAATATTGTTATAGGGGTCCCTACATTATATTTTAATGAATTCAGGGTACATGGAGTACAGTCTCCTGATATTTATAGAAATATAATTAAAAAACATCTTCTTAACTAACTTACGTCCTGTTCAGTAAATCCTTTTATAAAAAACAGTTTTTGTTATATAGATCGTATTCTTTTTTATTTTATCTTGAGCTTCACTTCGTCAATGGACCGGTTTGTAGCCCTGGTAATTTCAAAAGTTTTATTACCAAAAACAATCTTTTCACCAACCCCGGGAAATGAGCCATACTTATAGAGTAAAAACCCCCCGAGCGTATCATATTCTTCACCCTCCGGGACAGCAAGTCCTATATCATCATTAATCTGCTCAATCTCTACTATGGGATTTATTAAATAAGTTTTTTCCCCTGTCTTTCTCCAAAGCCTTGAACCCTTGTCATATTCATCCTCAATCTCACCGACAACCTCCTCAAGAATGTCTTCAAGCGTAATTGCACCAACAGCTCCACCGTATTCATCCACCACTATTGCCATTCCGGTCCTTCCTTCTTTCATCTCATCCAGCAGTTCGTTTACAAGTTTGGATTCTGGAACATAAAATGGTTTTAGTGCAAATTTGTTCACTTTGTCTTCGGGATTTGTATTTCCAAGCAGGTAAAAGGAATGAAGAATCGCAGTAATATTATCAATACGTTCATCGTAAATAGGAATCCTTGTATGACCTGTTTTTTTTATGAGTTTGATTGCATCATCAATAGTAGAATCCCGGTCGAGGGCATCAATGTTAACAAGCGGTATCATAATTTCATCAACCGTGGTTTCCGAAAATCCAAATATTCTTTTTAATACTCTTGTATGAATATCAGTAATTGGTTTTTCTTTGTCACCTTCAAGCACATCAAGCAGTTCATCCCTTGTAATAGAGGAATTTTTTTTCTTACCGATCAGCTTCATCAGGAAGGCGGTAAAAAAACTTACAATGATCAATATTGGGTAAAAAATCCTTGAGGCTACCCACAACGGATATATAGCCCAGAGTATAATACTGTTTCTTTTACTCTGGAATACTGCTTTTGGTACTACCTGCCCAAAAATAACAATTAATGGTGAAAGTATTAGAACTGTGTAAAACTCACTGCTTTTACCGTAATTTTTTTCTATATAAAAGGTAAGGATCAGCGTGCTAAGTATAAGTGCAAGATTTATACCCACAAGAGACGTACTCAGGTATTTATCCACTTCGTTGTAGGCACTAAGTACAAGTTTTGCACTTTTGGATCCATTATTAGCAAGGGACCTGATTTTAATCTTGTCACATGATATGAGTGCAATTTCTGATCCTGCAAAAAAGGCCTGGAGTATCAACAGCATTGCAATTGATAAAATTACGATCTCAAGCGACATCAGATACCCCCTCGTCTGCTACTTCTATTTTAAGTTCGGAAATTCGTTTCTTGTGGATTTTTTGAACCGTAAACTTTAAACCCCCGAATACTATTGATTCTTCCTCGACAGGAAATCTTCCAAAGAGGTTAAAAATAAATCCTCCGAGTGTTTCATGTTCTTCTTCAAGTGGTAGTATCGAACTTTCAAGAATCTCGCCTAATCTGTTTAAACCCCCGAACCTTGTAACCATAAAAAGGTAGTTTTCATTAAAATCCTCTATTTTCATTGCGCCGGGTAAAAATATGGAATTACCGATAAATTTTGGCTCGGTCTTTACATCCATCTGCGTTTCATCTTCAATCTCACCGAAAAGGACTTCCAGAATGTCTTCCATGGTGACCAGTCCGTCCACCCTTCCGTATTCATCCACTACAATTGCCATATGTATCCTGTTTCTCTGGAATTCCCCGAGAAGCTCAAAGGCCATTTTTGTGCGTGGAATAAAGTAAGTTTTTTTAAGGTAGTCAGTAATAGGTTTTTCGTCTATATTTTGCCCGTAGTCATTTGAAGTAAGAAGGTCTTTACTATAGAGAATCCCAATAATATTATTTACATCATCCTTATAGACAGGTGTTCTAGAATACCCCCTTTTTTTAATTTCATAGATTGCCTCACTTATTTTACTTTCAGAGGAAAGGGAAAAACAGTCAATGTTGGGAGTCATTATTTTATAAACGGGAATGTTTTCAAGTTTATAAAAACTGCTTACAAGTTTGTTCTCAAGCTCATTTAACACACCTTCTTCATTTCCAATACCTACAAGTATTTTTAATTCGTCGGTGGAAAAACTGTTGTGCTGCTGATAATTGAGGTCATCAACAAAGAGTTTAGTAAATCCAATGGATATAATCATTAGTACCCATCTGATTGGTGTAATAAGTATATGAAAAATGTTTAATGGGTGGGAAACTGCCTTAGCAGCAATCCGAGGAAATTTAACAGCAATTGTCTTGGGGCCTATTTCCCCGAATAGAAGTAATACGGGAGAGGCTATCGCAATGGATATAATAGCAACCGTTTTCTCAGAATATTCCGTAAGAAGCTGATGCACGGTAAGCCCCACAATGCTTGAAAAAGCAACGTTTGCAACTTCATCTGCAAAAAGGATTGTTATAATTAATTTAAAAGGATTACTCAGAAGCTTCTGTATAACATTACTCGTCCTGGAGTTTTCCTTAAAAAGGCTTTGTTTCTGGTGTCTACCAAGTGAAAACAATGATCCCTCTGCAAAACAGAAAAATGCAGAACCAAAAAGCAGAAGAAATATAAGAAATAAATTATACGCTAATGGTATATCATCCATTTAATTACTAAAGATGCACAAACCCCTTTTTTCTGTATTTAAATATTTTATTATCATGTCCGTAAAGGTCTATTCTTTTTTTATCAGTCACAATTCCTACCTCTGAAATATTAACATCAAGTTCATCCTTTAAATAATTGATTTTTTCCCTGTTACTTTCGTGCGAAGAGAAGAGAAGTTCGTAATCTTCGCCCCCTGAAAGTGCAAAAAAAAGTGGGTCTTCATCCGAATTTTTTAAATCTGTATAGTTTTTGGAAAGTGGAAGTTTATCTATAAAAATATCAGCCCCCGTTCCATGTGCAACGGTAATTCTTTCAAGATCGATTAAAAAACCGTCACTGATATCAATCATGGATGTAGCAACCCGGTGATCTCCAAGTGATTTTCCTGCATTTATTCTTGCGGTTGGATTCGTATGCCTTTTTTCAAGATATTCGTCCCTCTCTTTATTTCCTGGCCTTAGAAGTTCGAGTCCTTTTGCCGAATCCCCTAGAGTGCCGGTAACAAATAATAGATCCCCGGCACTTGCTCCTGACCTTTTGACTACTTTATCCTGATCTGTTTCACCAATAACCGTTATATCAATAAAGAGTTGATCACTGGTAGTAATATTACCCCCTATAAGTTCAATTCCGTATTCATCTGCGGCTTCTTCAAATCCATCCAATAGTTCATCAATTAGATTCTGTGGGGTGCATTTGGAAATCCCGATTGTTGATAAAAAATAGTTGGGTTTGCCTCCCATAGCAGCTATATCACTTACCGATGCCGAAACTGCTTTTTTTGATATTTCACGGTATGTCATATAAGAAGTTAAAAAATGTATTCCTTCAACAACTGTATCACTTGAATAGAGTGTAAGAACTTTGCCTGCTTTTACAGCGGCACAATCATCCCCAATACCGATCACAACTTCATCTGAGCGGGATATAAACCTGCTTTTGAGTTCCTTAAGGATGCTAAGTTCGTTAAACATGGCAGCAACCGTCAATTAAAATATGCAGGTGGTATTTTTTGGGTATTAAATTAAAATATGGGCTTCGCTTATGGGGTTCGGAACTATTCATAGTTCAAATCTTTATAGGTAAATTTTATGACATTCTTTTTGTTAAGTCAATCAAAAATATGACCAATATATAGATATCACTTTGTTTACAATATTAATAAGCTGGTCAAAATTATAGGGCTTTGGAACAAAATCGCTAAATCCTTATTTTGTATATTCAGCCATAATCGGATCATTAGAATATCCGCTTGATACAATTGCTTTTACATCCGGATAAATTTTATAATTTTTAAGTACTCAGTAAATCACAAACCTGTCGAGGCTCCGGTACTGTATTGCTTCTGATATATGCCTGTCCAGTACAATCACTATTTGCAAAAAGTGTGCGGTCTGTTGATCCTCGTATAAAAGCTTGTTTTCCAACTGTAAAAACGTATTTTTTATCATGTCCTGATGTAATTAATTGTCCAGAAGATCGTCCACAACACTGCGGCCCTTTTTGCATATTTGAAGATAGTGATTGTTGCCATGATGGAATAAGAGGTTTAGATCCAATTTTTTGTGGAGGGTTTGTTAATATTTGTTGCCCGGATGACACTTGTCGCGCTACAATTGAATGTTGTGGTCAAGATAGTAACTGTGGCTTTCTTCCAGACTTCGAACCAACTCCCTTCTAAGTAAGTTAAAAGTAGAGAAATCTCTAATTCATGCTGTACAGTTTTTGGGTGAGGTTCATCAGTCCAAAATCTAACTTAAACTGCGGCCCTGTGCATTCCCCCGTTAATTCACTCCCCAAAACCACCCTTCTCAGCCCATTTAAAAGCCTCTAAGAGCTCTTTTTTTTAGTCTCCCTGCACACAAAGTATGTACTAATTAATTTTCACCCAACCAGAATGTTATTAGTATAATTTTAAACCTTTTTTTGAAAAAATGTTTTTTGAAGTTTGAAAATATGTGGAATAAATGGGACCAAAGTTAGTACGGGCCAGCTCTAGGGAATTAATCAATTAGAGATTTTATATTTTCTGCCGGCCTTGCAAGTATTACTTTGTCTCCACTGACTACTATTGGCCTTTGTAAAAGATCAGGATATTTAAGGATAAATTTTACTGTTTCGGCAAGATTTAAATCTTTTTCTCCAAGCCCAAGTTCCGAATATATACCGGCTTTTTTTCTGAGTAACTCTTTAGGTTCAATTTTTAATTTTTTTATCAAATCGGTTAGCTCTTGTTTTGACAGGCTTTGCTTGTAATAATTGATACTCTCGTACTCAACTTTACAACCTTCAAGAATTGCTACAGCTTTTTTACAGGTCGTACATGTTGGTTTTAGGTATATTGTTACCTTTTTTGCTGACATAATTTTATTATTAAAACTGATTATATTCAATAACTACAGGTATTAAATAATACATAATATTTAAAAGAAAATTAACAAACGCTTTCGCACTTTATTTGCAGTGCTTTTGTAAAATTAATCGAGAATTTATATTTTATTTTGTATAATTTATTTAGTAATTATTCAACAATATCAGGATGTTAAACAATAAAATATAATTTTTATGAAAAAAGATACTCTCGTATTTTAAAAAATTTTAACTTTTTGTAAAGAAGCAACATACTGTAATTATTGGAAAAATATTTTTTTCTTGACAACATATTTTGACATCTGTTACGCTCTATTCAGAATGCCGTCGGGTGGGCGTTATTTTAAAACTTATACATAGAATTTTTATCCACAGACTGTTGATAAATTGTGGATAAACGACCTTCTTTTTCATGGAGGAGAAGAGGTAAATTGCGTAAAAAATCAGCCTTGATGAACCAGGGAATTGCCGATGATGATATTACTGAAAACTTTGAGAAATCAAATTTAAGTCCTGTCGTATGGGATTTGATCTTAGAAAAAATTAAAGAAAAATCTAATCCACAGGTATTTTTCTGGTTTAGATCTTTAAAGCTTATTTCTCAGGACAGTAAATCCATAACACTTCTTTCAAAAACAGTATTTGAGAAGGACTGGATTGAGAATCATTATCTGGACTTTATCAACGATACTATAATTGAAATCTATAATCGTGAACTTGAGATAAAAATCGAAGCACGAAACGAGAATTCTTCACCAACTCATAAAAAAATAAAAAAGAAAGTGGATAGGCCGATGGCTCCTTTTTCCGGCTCTTTAAATCCCCACTATACATTTAAAAGTTTCATCGTCGGCCCAAGTAACCAGTTTGCACATGCAGCTTCCATTGCAGCTTCACAAAAACCGGGAAAAGCTTATAATCCTCTTTTTATATACGGGGGGGTTGGACTTGGTAAAACCCATTTAATAAATGCAATAGGAAAATACATATTAAAGAACAGTGCCGACACACCCAGAGTCTGCTGCATATCTGCCGAACATTTCACAAACCAGGTAATTAATGGTATCAAAACAAACAAAATGGAAGAATTCCGCAACCGTTACAGGTTTGGTTGTGACGTTTTACTTATTGATGACATACAGTTTATAGCGGGTAAAGAAAGTACGCAGGAAGAGTTTTTCCATACTTTCAATGCACTTTATGAATTAAAAAAGCAGATCGTACTTACAAGTGATAAATCACCCTCATGAAATGTCATATTTAGAGGAACGCCTGCGTTCAAGATTTGAGTGGGGACTTATTGCTGATATTCAGCCTCCGGATGTAGAGACCAGGATAGCTATTCTTACGCAGAAGGCAGAGGCAGAGGATGTAGAGGTGCCGAGTGAGGTAGCACATTATCTTGCTGAATATACACATTCTAATGTCAGGGAACTTGAGGGTCTTTTGAATAATATAATTGCACACTCAAAGCTTATGAATACGGAAATCTCTATTGACCTTGCCAAACAGGTATTAAAAACCTTGTTTAAAAAAGATGAAAGGCGGGTAATAACAGTAGAATCAATTCAAAAAGAGGTTGTAGCATATTTTGACCTTAGGCTCGCTGATTTAAAATCTGGCAGAAAACAAAAAAAGATATCACTTCCCAGGCAGATAGCTATGTATTTGTCCAGAAAATACACAGCCGCATCTTATCCGGAAATAGGTGAAAAGTTTGGAGGAAAGGATCATTCAACAGTCATACACGCTGTTAAAAAAATTGAGGGGTTACTGGGCAAGGACATTGCTTTAACAAATTCTATTAACACTATATCAAAAAAAGTTGATTTTAGAAGTTGATAAACTGTTGAGATTCTTGTTTAATAATTGTTGATAGTATTTAAAGATTTTGTATTTTGATTTTTTATGTTAATTTGTGTTTATAACATCAGTTTTTACCAACAGGGTTGTTAACATAAAACAATTAATAATCAGGGGTGTTTAAGGTAGATATAAACAAATTCACAAAGCCTACTACTACTACTTTTAATTTAATATATATTATTTAATAGTATTAACAGGAGTGTTGAAATATGAAATTTACGATAGAAAAAAAGGTGTTGCTTGAAAAACTAAACCTAGTTCAGGGAATAGCTGAAAGAAGGGCAACGATGCCTATATTGTCTCATATTTTGATAAACTGTTCCGAAAACAAGGTCAACATAACTGCAACAGATCTGGAAACAACACTTTCAATATGGGCTGATGCAAAAGTAGAAAAAGAATCAAGTATGGCCATCCCGGCCAGAAAACTTTACGAAATAATAAAAGAACTCCCGGAAGGAAACATTCAAATTGAAGAAATAAAAAACAACTGGGTAGAGCTAAAAACAAACAGCGGAAGTTATAAAATTGCCGGGTTACCAGGGGATGATTTCCCTATACTTCCAGAAATTCAAACGGATGATTTTTTTACAATAGATTCTGGTATTCTAGATGAGCTTATATCGAAAACTATATACTGCGTTTCACCTGATGATTTGAGACGTAACCTTGCAGGAATTTATTTTGAAAAAACTGATAACGGGGCTTTAAGGCTTGTAGCGACAGACGGTCACAGGCTCAGCCTGGCTGAGAAAAAACTTGATGAAGACATTCTTTTAAACTCCAACGTACTTGTGCCTAGAAAAGCCGTTACCGAGCTTAGAAAAATATTAAAACAAATAAAGTCAATAAAAATAGGTTGTGAAAAAAACTTTTTTATAACACTTGGTGAAGATATGGTTCTTTTTTCAAGACTTATTGATGCAGATTTTCCAGATTACAAACAAGTTATCCCGGAAAATTCTGAAATAGAAATTAATTTAAACAGAGATGTATTTTTAAGTGCATTAAAAAGGGTTTGTGTTTTTTCTTCAGAGAAAACCAAGAGTGTAAAACTGAATTTGGAAAACAACTCTATTACCTTAACTTCTGTTGCTCCGGATGTTGGGGAGGCAAAAGAGTCTTTTGCTGTAAACTACCAAGGGGAGGCAAAAGAGGTAGGTTTTAACGGTAATTATATAATTGACGTACTTGAAACCATGAATGAAACAGATATAACATTCCAACTTACCGATGAGTTAAGCCCAACCGTGCTGAAACCAGCAGAAAACGATAACTATATATCTGTTGTAATGCCAATGAGGATTTAATTTGTTTAATGTTACATATAATTTTTCCAGGCCTTTGTATTTTTTGTAAAAAACCATCTTCCGGACAACAGCTTTGTAATAATTGTTATTCAGAAATTAGATTTATTAATTCTTCAAATATCTGTATATGTTGCGGTATACCTTTTAATTCATTTAATGAATCATCACATATACCAGGTCATAAATGTGCCAACTGCATAAGGGAAAAAATTAGTTTTAATAAGTGCAGATCGATTGCACATTTCGACGGAACAATCAGAGAACTACTGCACGGATTTAAATACAGGAAAAAACTTGGTATTGGAAATTTTTTTATTAAACTAATAATAGATTACTTCCCTAAAGACTTAAATGGATTTGACCTGATGATGCCGGTACCTCTTCATATCCACAAACTCCGCGAGAGGGAATACAATCAAAGTGCAGTATTTGTAAACAATTTATCCAAAAGTTTGAACTGTGAAAAAGACCTTTTTTCTCTTGTAAAATCCAGCAAAACTGATCCTCAAATTAATTTTAAAAGCAGAACAACGAGAAAAAGAAATATTTTAAAAAGTTTTTCAGTAAATGATATTAAAAAAGTAGAAAAAAGATCTATACTTTTAGTTGACGACGTGTATACATCGGGATCAACTATTAACGAATGTGCAAAAGTGCTGCTTAAAGCCGGAGCAGGTAAAGTGCAGGCCTTAACATTACTCGGGGCAGTCGATATATAAAACATTTGACATTTATACACTGTTTCTATAGATTTTAACTTGAAAAATTAAGTTGGTTACTTAATAATCGGCAAAACTTAAATGTACGGAAAATTTTTAGGAATAGATTTTAGAAACGATGACATAAAAGTAGCTCTTATCAACAGGTCTCTTAGGGAAGAGAAACTTGAAGAGTACTACACTATAACAGTTCCATCTAATGTTTCAGATGAAGACGCTACTTTTAAAACATCACTTGAAGAGCATTCAGTTACAAATGGGGATGTATCTACCTCTATTACCACGCCACCAATTTCAATCAGGGTGCTTAATTTTCCATTTACGGATTCAAAAAAGATCAGTCAGATTTATCGTTTTGAGCTTGAAAATGTTTCTACCTTTAACCCTGAAGAAAAACTTCATAGCTACCACCTTGTAAAAAGAGATGGTTTTTCAGAAGCAATTGTTTGTATGTTTGAAAAAGAAAACATGCAAGATTTCCTGGGTAAACTTGCAGACAACAACATAGACCCAAGATTTGTTACTTTTTCACCTTTTGCATTCAGCGCTATCGAGAACAAATTACCAGATCTGAGGCCTTTACTACTGATAGATATAAGTTCAAATGAAATGAACTTTATACTTTTTGATGAATACGGATTAAGAAGAGTCAGGTCATCTAAAAATATTCTTGAAAACTTTATCAAGGGACTCGACCTTCCAGAGAAGAACTCTTTTAGTTTTAAGGATATGGAAGGGCTTAAAATCGATGAAAATATTTTCGATCCTATTATTACCGAGATTGTAAGAACTACTCACTTTTTTGAGGCAGAACTAAGAAAAAATGTTGAAGAATTTATACTAACCGGAGATGTATGTCTTATTGGGGGAATAGAAAATATTCTTTCTGTAGGGCTCAATAAACCTGTGAGTAAAATATTCATTCCGGAATTCGGAGAAAAAGACTCTCCATTTTATGCTAAATCTTTTGCGAATGCACTTTATGGTAGCGGTTCCGGCCAGGAAGGCCTAGATTTAAGAATTGAAGAATTTGGTTTTAAAGGAAAAAGCCTGGAATTCAGGAAAACTTTTTTAATACCCTTACTGCTTTTTGCATTGTTATTAGTATTTACTTTTTATAGAAACATATCCGATGTTATGGCTTCAAAAAGCACTGTAAGTTCGCTCCGTACCGAAATTCAGGAAGAGGTAAAAGGATTGTTTCCAAATGTTACTGTTATTCCCGACCCGGTTTCTTTTATGGAAAATGAAGTAGCAAAGGTGCAGGAGAAACTTGAGATAATTGAAGAGGTAAAGGGAAGTTCCACACCACTTGACGTACTAAGAGACTTGTCAATAACTTTCCCATTACATTCAGGACTTAAAGTAGATGAACTGAGATTTGAGACTGGTAAGAAAGTAAGGATGTGGGGGCGCTGTGGTTCATATAAGGAACTTGCCACAATTGAACAGATACTAAATGATTCTAAAAGATTTACCGATGTAAAGCGTGACCAGGTGAGCAGGTCTGTAAATAACACAGTAAAATTTGTAGTATCTATGACGGTTAAATAGATGGATTTTAATAAAATTAAAGAAAAAATAAGGTATATAATCCAGTTTCTTTCAGAAAAACTTGATGAGTCCTTAAAATCCGAAAGAGAAAGAAGGGCGATTTTTATAGGAGTTGGTGCAATTATAGCACTTATTCTATTTGTTTCATTTAACACTTTTTTTCAGGATTCTAACAAGTATCAGAAACAGACTCATGCACTTGAAGCCGAGCTTAAAAGGGTTAAATCTCTCAGGGAAGAATATGGTTTATTAAAAGGCAGGCTGCGTGAACTTACAAAAGCGGTTAAGAAAGAAAACGAAGCCCTTATATCAGTTGTTGAAAAGGTATTGATTGACAATGATATTGAAAGAACTAGTTTTTCAATTAAAGACGGCAAGATAGTTCTGCCTGATTCAGAGGATCTTTATGATGATAGTACGGTTCAGGTAAATGTGAGGAAAGTGCCGTTCAACAGGGTTATAGATATTCTTTACTCGATACAAAACAGAGACAGTTTTTTAAAAGTGTCGGACCTGAGGCTCAAAACCAAATTTAATAAACCCGAACTTGTGGATGTTTCGTTTAAACTTTCCACTTTCGAATTCAGGCAGGATGTTTAATAATGAATAGTAAAACTCATAAATATATAGCGACAATCGTATTATTTTTATTGTTTCTTACCCTTTTTTTCTACCTTACTTTTCCAACCGAGGCTTTAAAAAAGAGGGTTGAGGCAGAGATTGAAAACAAGACAGGATTTCATGCCGAAATAAGTAAAATTGCAATTTCACCATTCCTGGAATTAAAAATAACAGACCTAAATCTTGAAAAGAAAGAAAAAGATATAAATGTAAAAATTGATAAATTAAAATTAAAACCTTCAATTTATTCTCTATTGTTAGACAAAAAAAGTTTTCCTTTTGATGCTGAAATAGGAGAAGGAAAAATTTATGGAACACTTGTGTATGCATCAAAAACCAATGTGCTGGATTCTCTTAGTGCAGACCTTAGTAATATACATACAGACCTCATAACAACTTTTACAAAGTCTGGAAAGGACTCCCCTGTATTTGATGGATCGATCAATGGTAAGCTGAATATTATTTTTGCAGATAAAAAGTCAGGGGGTGTAAGTGGAAACTTTAACTTTATATCCAACAATATGTCTATCAAAAAGTTGAAATTTGAGGGCTTAACCCTTCCAAGTTATAATGACCTCCTTGTAAATTTAAACGGGAAAATTGAAAAGAAAAAAACAGTAATAGATGAATTTAGATTTAGGAACAATGACTTCGACCTTCTACTAATAGGTTCCATGCCACTTTTATGGGACATAAAAAAGGGTGGGAAGTTAGACCTTTCATTAAACTTAAACTTTAAATCCGATTCAGCAAAAATGGGGCTTCTTCAAGCGTTTATGAAAAAGGAGACAGATGGATCACTATCGGCAAAAATTGCCGGTACACCATCAAAGCCCAAATTTGTCAAAAGCGAAAAACTATAAAGTTCTTTCCCGATTTTGCTGAAGAAATAATAAATATTTAAATTACAGCATAAGATATATTTGACATAAGTTTTTGCTAAAGCTATCATTTGATCAAATTCCATTCCAGTATCCCGAATAAATGAAATCTTCTGAAAGTTTAAGCAAATTAAGAGAAAAAATAGACATTATTGATGAGCAGATTCTTGATCTCATAAATCAGCGCGGCAGTATAGCACTCGAAGTATCCTCTCAGAAACAAAAAAATTCACTAAAGATTTATGACCCTGCAAGGGAAAAAGAGATAGAAAAAAGGCTCAAGTCAAAAAATTCCGGGCCTCTTTCAAATGACTTTGTGATTTCCATTTTTAAAGAAATAATTATTGGCTGCAGGGGCCTTCAAAACCCAACTAAAGTAGGCTATCTAGGACCAGAAGGAAGTTTTTCTAACCAGGCGGCTTTTCATAAATTTGGAAGTTCCTCCAAACTGGTACCTCTGGGTAGTTTTGAAGAAGTATTCGAAGAAGTAAATAAAAAAAGAATGGAATTTGGGATAATACCAATTGAAAATTCCGTTGAAGGTTCAATTGGCAGCGTCCTTGATATTTTGCTTGCATGGGACCTGATAATAACTTCTGAATACTTCGAAAAAGTAAGTCATTACCTGATCTCTAAAACCGGAAACAAAAACAGTATTAAGACCGTAGCCTCTCATCCGCAGGCGCTTGGCCAGTGCAGAAAATGGTTAAGCAGAAATTTAAGCAAGGTGGATCTGCTTGAAACACCAAGCACTGCAACAGCAGCAAAACTTGTGTCAACTGATACCAAAAAAGCTGCTATCGCAAGTCTTCATGCTGCTTCCATTTACAAATTAAAAATTATTCAAAGTAATATTGAAGACAGTGCACAAAACACTACAAGGTTTTTAGTAATCGGACGTGAACCGAGCCCGGTTACCGGAAATGACAAAACCTCCATTGCTTTTTCCTTAAAAGATGAGCCGGGTGCACTTCAGAAATCACTGTTTCATCCATTTGCCGAAGCCGGTATTAATCTTACCAAGATTGAATCGAGGCCCTCAAAAGACAGGCCCTGGGAATACAATTTTTTTGTTGATCTTTTAGGCCATTCAGAAGATAAAAAGGTAAAAAGTGTATTACGCAAAGTAGAAAAGAAATGTATTTTTCTTAAAATCCTGGGTTCTTATCCTGTTGGTAAAAGTAACTGATACTTAATGGAGTATTTGCAACAACGCAATGAAACCGCTAAAACAGGTTAGTGACCTGATACCTTATGTGCCCGGAAAACCTGTCGAAGAACTTGAAAGAGAGTTGGGTATTACCGGTTCTATAAAAATTGCTTCCAATGAAAATCCACTTGGCCCCTCCAGACTCGCAGTTGAAGCAGCCTTGAAAGCTATAAATGAAGTAAACAGGTATCCGGATGGGGACTGTTTCTATCTAAAAAGGAAGCTTGCTGACAAACTTGGTGTAAATGAGAGTAATCTTATAATAGGCAATGGTTCCAATGAAGTAATTGAAATTATTGCAAGAACATACTTATCTGAAAATGATGAAGCTATTTACGGTGAGCATGCATTTATTGTTTACTCCATAGTGACCCAGGCAGTGGGTGCAAAACATGTGGTTTCCCCTATGCCTGACCTTGTGCATAACCTTGATGATTTTGCCTTCAGGATTACAGAAAAAACTAAAATAATTTTTCTCGCAAACCCCAACAACCCAACTGGTACAATTTTTAAAAGAAATGAATTTGATAATTTTTTGAGACGCGTACCGGATGAAATAATAGTTATAGTTGACGAAGCTTATTTCGAGTATGTGGATGACCTGGAATACACAGATTCACTCCAGTATCAACAAAACAGAAATAATATTGTTACGGTCAGGACATTTTCAAAAATATATGGGCTTGCAGGCCTTAGAGTTGGTTACGGCGTAGGTTCCGAAGATTTAATTTCTTACGTTAACCGGGTGAGAGAGCCTTTTAATGTAAACAGCATTGCCCAGGCTGCAGCAGAAGCAGCACTTGATGATACTGAGCACATAGAAAATACTAAATCCGTAAATAGGGCAGGCCTTGATTATCTCATAGAACACTTTAATAAAATGGGAGTAAAGTACACGCCTTCTTTTACAAACTTTATTCTGATAAATTTAGAAAATGACCCAATGCCGTTATATAATAAACTACTAAAGGAAGGTGTAATTGTAAGGCCGGTAGGAGGCTATGGATTAAAAAGCCACCTACGAGTCAGTATCGGCCTTGAGAGTGAAAATAAGAGGTTTATTTCAGCACTTAAGAAGGTATTAAACAAATGATAGTAGATAAAATGACTGTAATTGGACTTGGCCTTATAGGTGGATCAATCTGCAGTGCTGTTAAAAAGTATGGCCTGGCGGGTGAAGTTGTGGGTTTTGATACTGACTGCGGAGCCAGGGAATACGCAGAGAAAAACGGATTTGTTGATAACTGCCTTGAAAGTTTAAACCAAAAAAATGATTCAGGCCTTGTAGTAGTTGCGACATATGTAGACAGGATTGCCGAGACGGTGAGGGAAATAGCCCCTTATCTGAATAAAGGCTGCATAATAACAGATGTTGGAAGTGTAAAATTGGACGTTGTTAAATCTGTTGAAAGCTTTTTGGACAACGATCTTATTTTTATCGGTTCACATCCCATAGCAGGTAGTGAAAAACCCGGTATTGAGAATTCTGATCCAAACCTGTTCAAAAGTTGTAATGCTATAATAACACCTTCCGAAAATACCGATGAAGAATTCATAGATTTTATTAGCAATTTTTGGAGGGCAATTGGATCCGATGTAATTAGAATGGACCCTGCCCTTCATGACAGAATTTTTGCTTATGTAAGCCATCTTCCTCATGTTGCTGCGTATACTTTGGTAAATACATTGAGCTCTTCGGATATAGAAAATATTTTTTCCTACTCGGGCGGAGGGCTTAAAGACTACACACGGATTGCATCAAGTTCACCAGAGATGTGGAAGACCATATTTATGCAGAATAAGGAATTTTTACTCGAAAGTATCAGGGAGTTTAAAAATAATCTGGAATTAATTGAATCTGCAATTGAGGAAGAGAATCTAAACAATCTCCAGACAATTCTTGAGAAAGCCCAAAAAAATAAATTGTCTCAGTAAAAAGGGTAACTTTTATGACAAAAAAAATTAAAAAATCAGAAGAAGATTGGAAAAACAAACTAACTGACCAGCAGTACAGGGTGACAAGGCTTAAAAGTACTGAAAGGCCTTTTACGGGTGAACACAACAATAACAAGGATAAAGGTGTATATAGATGCGTTTGCTGTGATACGGAACTGTTTGAATCCGATGCCAAGTTTGATTCAGGGTCAGGCTGGCCGAGCTTTTATAGGCCATCGAATAAAGAAAATATCAAAGAAGAAATGGATAGCGGCCACGGTGTGGCAAGGGTTGAAGTACTTTGCAGTAAATGTGATGCACACCTCGGCCATGTATTTCCCGACGGGCCCAACCCGACCGGGTTAAGATACTGCATCAACTCCACATCCCTTGATTTTAAGAAAGAAGAAAAAGAGTGAATTTTAATACAGTATTGTGTTAAAATTTAAAATGTGGCCAAGGGGAGCAGTATCAGGGAAAAAAAGGAACTGCTACTAGACAGTACCTTTAAGAAGATAGGCCTTATATACCATGAAGGCCTATACGGCTTTATTGAATCAAAACCCGCTTATAATGAAGAACTCGTTAAACTAGAAGAAAAAATTCAGTATATATGCAGATCTGATATTAAATCGGTTGATGAACTTCGAAAGGAGCTTTCAAAGTATTACGGGATTCATCAGCGTGCCTCAAGGGCATATGAGATAATTAATGAGAACTAAAATATCAATCCTCATTTTTTCTTTCTTACTTATATTTCTTATATTAAGCTGTTCAAAAAAGGCCCATTATAACAATTTTTACCATGAAGGCCCGAGTTATATAAGGCCGCATAATCAACCGGGAACCGGGTGGTAACAGGGCTAGTACCCGGGGTCTTCATTCGACCCGTAGTCTCCCGGATCAGGGTTGGCAGCTGAATCATCAAGCGGGGGCATCTCTTCCTGCCGCCTTCCGAATGCTTCCCTCTGTTCTTCACACTCGGGGCTGTCACTGCCGTATTTTTCAAGGCATTTCTGGTAATCCATACCGGCATCTTCATAAACTAATTTTTGGCTGCACCCTACAAAAAAAGAGGTACTAATAATTAATGCAATTAATATCTTCATTTTTTCCCCTTATTAATAAATATAAAATTTGTTTAGAAATATTATAAAGGATTTAAAATTATATTCTAAGAAACCATGAATAAAGTTTTCCCGATACTTTTGTTTTTTATACTGGCATTTATCATTCCCGAAACAACAAGGGCTGATTCCAATTATTATATCAACAAGATGAAAGCGGCCCCTGTATCACAGTTTGATCTCTATATATATAAGCTAAGCGAAAAACTCAAATGCAGAATCGACCGGGTAAGTATGACAAAAACAACACGGTCTAAAACACCCTGTATGACCGACATAGAATTTGATGCAAATTCAAATGTACTTATAATGTATTTTTATGTTGATTCAACAAACAGGGACATGCGAAATTTCAGTAGGCAAAATAAAAAGAATAAAGAGAAAACTATGCTGAAAATCCTTAAGAAACTGGCTGTTGAACTCGGTGTTGAAGGACAAATAGTCGGAAATGAGGTAATAAGACTTGGGACCATTCAGCTTACATCTGTTGCTTATTCTTATACAGGGGATCAATCTGCCGGAGAATATGTAGAGTTTTACAGCGAGATTGCTGATATTACGGAGATAAACCTTGTTACCAACATCAGAAGCAATGTATATAAAGCAACAAGGCAGAAATCAGGAAGTTATTTTTATCAGGTAGATAAATAAGGAAAATAAAAAAGGGGACCTGATAACCCCCTATCTATTACAAAATATTTTCAATTAGTTCTTTTAAGCCTTCTGTTTCATCGATTATATTTTCAACCGGGACTTCTTCAAAATTCATATTATAAGCTTTTGTACTTCCATCAGACAAGATTATTAATGCACTCGGTTTTTTTGATCCATATATAAAGGAACTATTAAAAACCGATTTTCCATAAACTGTGGTTTCCTCAATCGGGATAATAGCCTTATCTTCAAATATTAATGGTTTGGCAGCAGAAAGTGTTTTCACGAAGTTCCCCTAAGGTCAAACCAGTAAGTTTTTATAACAACCGGTGAAAATATATAGCTAAATGCAATATAAAGCATTTCAAGGGGGATTATTGTTATTTTACCCTCGGTTTCAACATCGAAAGCCGGATCAAGGAAATCAGGTTCTATTACTAAATCTTTATCTGGATAACCATATAATATTCCGGAAAGTGGGCCAATCAGGCCCCAGAGTAAGCCCGTATCAGCAGGGTCACCGAGTCCAATTTTAAGATAAAACCTGTTTAATTTTGGTTTAGCAGAGCTTAAAAACCTGCGAACAGTATTATAGGTCTTACCGGTAAATTTACTATTACCCAGAATTTTTCTTATTTTAGAAAAACCAGGGCCTTTTTTATTCTCAGAATGAGGCTTTACTTCTTTTTTTTCTTTTGATGATGCTTTTATGGGATAAACTTCAAAAGAGATAATGCCAAAAAACCAGGAGAGAATTACTTTTTTTACCGGGTTTTCAAAATTTTTATAGTTAAATACAAATTCCACCGGAATAATTAATAGCAGGAAAATTAAAAATAAAACAATAAAAGCCGTTAACATTTCAGCCCCGTTTATTCCTTTGTTTTTTCAGACCTTGCAGCCAGGGTTTTACCGACACTATCGACAACTTTCTCGATTATTGAAAATGTACTACCGCCCGAAAGTGACTGTAGTTTGACACCTTCTTTTGATACTACTATAACTGCTACAGGCTTAACTCCGCCGCCTGCACCAGTACCTCCGGCTACATCTTCAGTCTCGCTTGTGGGTTTTCTTGAGACCCCACCGGCCCCGAAACCAAAACCTATGCTTACAAGGGGAATTATTGTGGCCCCTTCTACAGTGATAGGGTCACCGATAACCGTTTTTGAGTTTAAAATCCTTTCTATATCTTCTACAGCTGTTTTTAATAACTTATTCACATCTTCCATAGAATTTCTCCGAAAAATAATATTTTGCCGTATGTTTAAAACACCCTCACCTATTAATAATAATAGTTCTTATAAAGGAGTTCTCAACATTTAATAATTTATATTAGTGAATAAAATAGAGGTTTTATGAAGAATATATAAATTGGGTATTTAATTTGTTAAGGTAGAGATGATAATTCCATATATTTTTTGAGTTACTTTTTTATTAATTTTTGCATTAAACAAATGGTTATCCGCAGACAATATCACAATTAAATTCATATTTGAAACTTGGAAATTAAAGAATTCGTGCCTATATTGATTATATAGGGCAATAAATCCTATGGAGGCATATATGAAAAACATATTGTGGGCTTATGACGGATCAAAGAAAGCAGAAGAAGCTCTAAAAGTTACCAAGTATTTTTCAAATCTCTATGGTGCTGACATATATGGACTATACATTAACCATGTGTATTACCCTATTACTCCAAACTTCGTATATTATGCCGGATATATTGAAGAATCTGCCCATAAGAAAAAACTTCTGATTGAAAAAAACTTTACTAAAATAAAAAATGGCCTTTCTAAAAATGGCGTAAAGTTTACAGGGAAAGTAATTAAAGGTGATATTGATTCCGAGATAAAAAATTACGCTAAAAAAATAAACGCCGGCCTTATTGCTGTTGGAAACACTGGTAAAGATTTTATTTCACGAATGATACTTGGCAGTAATACACTCAAAGTCCTGAGGAATTCGGAGATACCGGTATTGACTGTTCCACCGTTAAAAATAAGGGGTAAATACAAGGTAAAAAAGATTTTGTTACCCCTGGATATTTCCGAACCAAATTATGACTCACTTGAATATGCACTGGATATTGCCGAAAAAACGGGTTCACACCTGACAGTTCTTTACATCCTTTCACTTCCTCACAATACAAACGAAATTCCGCCCAAGGTTATGGATGAAATTGTAAGTGGGTCACACAATGAACTTAATAAAATAGTTACCGGATCAAAAGAAAAAATTAAAAACCTGAGTATCGTCAAGAAGATGATTATTGGACTAAGCCCTTCTACCAGGATTCTCAATTATGCAAGGAAAAATGATTTTGACCTTATTGTGATAAATTCAAACAACAAGGGAAATCTTGCAAGGTTCTTTTTAGGCAGTGTCTCGGAAGATGTAATAAGGGGATCTGTTTGCCCTGTCTTAACAATAAGAAAGAAAGGTTAAAAATGAGAGCCGAAAAGAAAATTTCAGTTGCATTGTTTATTTTCATCATGGGTTTTGCCGGGGGGTTAGTAACTTTTAGCAATTTGCAGAATTCTCACCCGTTTCTGACTTATGTATTAGTTTTGGTTCTCTTAATATCTGCTTTGTACTTTGCATATAAAACAATTAATTAATTCGGAGGTGCAAAATGATTGGTTTTAGGTCCTTGTATATATATTCCGGATTAGTAATTGTTTTAATTGTTATTGCATTAAGCAATATTTAAGTAAAGCCGGTTAAAAATAAAGTCCCGGAAACTGTGCCTTTATACAAACACGAAAATCTTGCTCATAAACAGGATTCATAATTAAATTAATGGTAAACAAAAAGGAACTAACAGAGTTAATAGAAACGCATACACCTTCGGCAATAAAGGAAAGGCTGGAGAACGGCCCCAAAAGCAGTTATCTAAAAGATTTTATATACGGATCGATTGACGGGATTATTACAACCTTTGCAATTGTGTCGGGTGTTATAGGGGCCGAGCTTTCAAGTGGGATAATTATTATCCTTGGGCTTGCCAATCTGCTGGCAGACGGCTTCAGTATGGGAATAAGCAATTACCTCGGAACGAAGTCTGAAAATGAACTCATAGATAAGGCGAAGTCAGAAGAGTTAATTCATATAGAACATTATCCCGAAGGCGAGAAGGAAGAGATCAGGCAAATATTTTCAAGAAAGGGATTTAAGGGTGATGAACTTGAAAATGCCGTGGAAACTATTACATCTGATGTAAACAGGTGGGTGGAGACAATGCTCCAGGATGAGCTTGGCTTCAGTTTATCAAAAAAGTCTGCATTAAAATCGGGGCTTGCTACTTTCATTGCGTTTATTATTATTGGCTTTATACCACTGGCGTCTTTTGTAATAAACTGGTTCAAGCCGGGTATGATTGAAAAACCATTCTTAATTTCAGCTGTTTTTACCGGGCTGTCCTTTTTCCTCATCGGTGCGTATAAAACTAAATTTGTCGGTAAAAAATGGTATATAAACGGCCTTGAAACATTACTGATTGGCGGAACCGCCGCTTTTATTGCCTTTTATATTGGCAGGTTACTGAAAGCACTCGTATAATTAACTATTATTTTTTCTCGAGGGCTTCGAGTCTTTTTTCTATCTCCATAAGTTTGTGCAGGATTAATATATGGGTTTTCTTGGCGTCAATTCCCACCGGGCTCTTGTCACTGTGAATCATTTCCGCAATTTTATCGTATTCTTCTTTTTCAATATCAATATTCATGAATTATTCTCCTTATGAATTTCTTCACCGCAGTGTTTACAAAACTTTGCATCGTTGTCGTGCCCACCCTGGAAGCATTGCTCGCAGATCTTCGTGGTTGTCTTATTTTGAAAAAGTTCATTCAGCTCAACCGTGATTATACCTGTAGGGACTGCTATGATGCTAAAACCCAGGAACATTATTAAGGTTGCAAGCAGCTGTCCGAGCGGGGTATGCGGTGCAATGTCACCATAACCCACAGTAGTTATTGTTACAATTGCCCAGTAAACACTTGTTGGTATGCTTGTAAAACCGTTTTTTTCTCCTTCCACTACATACATAAGAGAACCGAGAATAATGACAAGCGTGAGGACAGTAAACATAAATATAAAAATTTTTCTCCGGCTTGCTTTAAGTGCCTGGAAAAGGACCTCGGACTCACCTACATACTGCACAAGCTTTAGTACCCTGAAAATCCTAAGAAGCCTCAGAACACGGACAATTAAAAAAAGGCGCGTGCCGGGGACAAGAAGGTCAATATATGTAGGAAGAAAAGACAGGAGGTCCACGACACCGAAAAAGCTTTTAGCGTATTTTAAAGGACGGGAGACACAGTAAAGCCTGATGATATATTCCAAGGTAAAAAGCAGTGTAAAAAACCACTCGGCAATATAGAACGTCCTTCCATACTGGTCCCCAAGGCTTGAAATACTTTCCAGCATTACAACAAGAATGCTGAGCACTATCATTACAATTAGTGCAAGGTCAAAATATTTCCCGGCAGGGGTATCTGCTTCGAAAATTATTTCATAGAGTTTATTTTTCAGATTTTTATTGTTCATCGCATTTGTAATTATAGATAAAGCCGAAGTTTAATAATAGCTGTTAAAGAAGGTTTATGAATCCAAAGGCCCCGGAGGTAAATACCCGGTGTTTTTTATTTGATTAATCAAAAATACCGATTTTTGATTCGCTTCTTTCCCTGAATAGATTATCAGGGCTTGGGCGGGCATTCTTATTCAGATTTTGATCAAACAGTTTAGGTGGAAAAGGTTCATTAAAAATCCAGTCATTTATTATTGCGGTAAACTGGGGGGCATGAGGTTCAGTATTATATGTTACAACAAGCTTTCTCGGTATTTTCCTTTTCCCGTCTTCAATCCAGATCTGCCAGTACTTATCACTTTCTTTAAATAAAAGGTGGTGACATCTCACACCAAAAACGTAGCTTGAGCCGATATATTCTGAAGACCGAATATTTTTAACAATTTTTTTATACGGATATATATATATTAAATCACTTAAAGGCATTTCAAAACCGTATGATTTTTGGAGAAAAGCGAGGTTGTTATTAATCGAACCGGGTACCTCGTTTATCGAAGTGTAAAGATTGGTTGTGGTATCGAGAAGGGTAGCGTTGTTGAGGTTAAAAATAAGCCTGTCGGAAAAATAATCGGTTTTGAATTCTATAAACAGCTTGTCAGGTTTTTGAATAAACACTTTCTCTGATCCTGACACCTGGATTTTTATTCCGGAATCTATAACCCTGTCATACATAACCTCGGCCTTAAATGTATAGTTGTCGTGCCTGCTTATAAACTGGGTCATTTCCTTGAGCAGTTTATAAGGTTTGGTTTCCCCGGAGGGGTCACTGTAATTCCTGGCTAATAATTCTGCTTTTGAATTGTTGTTGCCAGCATAACTTAATATGAATATCGAAATTATTAAAAGGAATACAAAAAAATAAATATTTTTAGGAATTGTTCCAAATCTCATTTAACCCGTCCTCCCGTACTGAAACTAAAAAAAATTATCAATAAAATTGTTGAATTAATATAAACATTATATAGGGTCTTTTGGTTTTCTGATAGATGCAGTAAATATTGATAAAAATTGTTTGAATACTTCAATGAATATTTATAAAATAAAAAAAGTATATATTGGATTGTTTAATATATGTGATATATTTCCTGCATGGGATCACCTTATAAAGCACTAGCAGACGACATCAGAAGAGACATACTGGAGATTCTTAGTAAGTCCGAAACAAAGGCTGGAGATATTGCAAATAAATTTTCGATTTCAAAACCTGCCATATCAAACCATCTGAAGATTTTAAAAGAGGCTGACCTTGTCAGTGAGAAAAAATACCAGCAGAACCGTATTTATTCTCTCAACAAAAAACAGATTAAACAGATCATTGCTTATTTAGAAAAGATTATTTAGTCGACCTTTCTTAATTATCTTAATATATTCTTGTACAATAAAGGGTAAGTATTGGCATTCTGCACCGTACCATTTTCCTTCTAATAAATTTTTTATTTGTTTAAAGTAAAAAGAGAGTAATTTTACAATCACTTATGGAGCGTGGGCAAGTTCACGGAGCCAGTTGTAGTGTGAACGAAGGCCGTCAAAGAAACCACTATGTGAAGTATATGGTATTCCGTATTCTTTGCATGTTTCCTCAACAATTTGTGACATTCCCGGGTAGTTAAGATGGCAGATCTTCGGATAGAGGTGATGTTCTACCTGGTAGTTAAGCCCTCCGAGATACCACGTAAGCAGTTTATTACCCCGGGCAAAATCTACAGTCGTACAGATCTGATGAACAACCCAGGTCTTGTCCATGATCCCGGTTTCTTCGTCATGTGTTGGAAATTCGGCTTCCCCAACGCAATGTGCAAGCTGAAAAACAACAGACATTATCACACCCTGAACCATTGCTATTAATATATAAAATAGTATTACATACGGGATAGGGTAATAAAAAGAAGGTATAACAAAAACAATTATAAAGAAAAGTATTTTACCCCCAAACAGTATTACGGCATCCATACCTTTTGGGCGCTCAATATCATGATTATTTAACTTTCCTGAATAGAATATATAAAAATCATCTAAAATGTGCCATTTGATAGCCAAAAACCCATAAAGAAACCATATATAAATGTGCTGAAACCGGTGAAAAAAGTATTTTTTCTGATACGGAGTAAACCGGGCAAACATTCCAACCTCCACATCATCGTCATGCCCCGTAATATTTGTGTAAGAATGGTGATAGTAATTGTGCTTGGTTTTCCAAAGGTATGAGCTGCCGCCAATAAGGTCGAGCCAGTGGCCCATTAGCCTGTTTACAATTTTATGTTTTGAATATGCACCGTGAATCGCATCATGCATAACATTAAAAGAAAGTGCATTAAGAGCAAAACCCATAGATAAAGAAGCAAGGAGAATTCCCCACAAGGGAAGATTGGCAAATACAATAAGGCAATAGGAAATTATAAGCCACGATATAGCCCTGAAGGACTTTAAATACATATTAAAGAGGTCTCTTTTCTTGTTTGAAGAATTTTCAAAGTAAGAATTTACCCTTTTGCTGAGTTCTCTTTCAAAATCGCTGTTAGGGGCAAATCGTATTTTTACATTTGATTTAGATTCAGCAGTAGAAACCGTTTGTGCAGCAGCTGTGGTCTTTTCCATAGTTATTTATAATGAGTGAAATCCAGGTTTTCAATTTGGAGAATATCTTTACTGATTTGTTATGGTTTTTAAACAGCGTTTAGAGATAAATATGAAAGTAGCAGATTAGTGGCTTTGTAGAGCAAAATTAGCTAAAAAATAAAGGTTAAGTTATATAAGAATGTTATAGTAGTCCCAAATCATTCATTTGCTGATTCAAACTAATATAGAGATCTTTAAGAATAATATAAAACCAGATACTAAGGGCAATAACCAGGATGGTCAGTATGATTTTTGAAACTTTTTTGTACTGCGGATGAAACCATACCAGTGGCAGGGCAAACGGGCCAATTGAAAGAATAGCAAAAACTATAACAAAAGTTGAAAAATACCACTTTGTTTTTGGCAACTGAGATTTGAGTAGAAACTCATTACAAAAACGACACTTTACGGCCTCGTCCTGAATTTCTTCTGCACAGTATGGGCACTTAATCATAATTTATTAATCTGAGTATTATATATAATACAGCTCATTGACAGAAAATATAATATAAATTGGTTTTGTAAAAGGATTAAAGCCTAAATCTGAAGATGATATTCTTTTGTATTTGGTTTAAGGGCTAGGGTTGTATTATAATACATTTGAAATAACTAAATTTAGTTAAAGGGATATAAAGGATTGTATCAAAAATTTTGTCAATTAAATATATTTATACTAATCCTGGTTTTTATAATAATCTTTGCAGATGGAATAAATTCCCAGGAGCTGCCGAAGGTCCAAATAATAAATGAAAACCTTCAGCCTGGTGAATCTCATTATTACAATATTGCTAATCTTAAGATTGGTGACACCATATACATTAATATCGAAAATTTGTCCGGTAATCTGGACCCCTTACTCGGTATTACTAAAGAACACTCAGATTTTAGGCAATTTGAAGAATATTTTGCTATCGAAATTCCCAAAAAATTAGAAGCAGGACAGGAATTTGCAGAAATATTTCCAGATTTTGCAGATAACTTTTTTATTGTCTGGGATGATAATTCAGGAGCTCTAAGCGATGCAATTATTACTTTTCAAGTGCCCGAAAATGGAGATTATCAGATTATTGTTGCAGGTACCTACTACCAGCTCCAAAGGGGTGATAAATACTATAATACATTTGGAAATTACAGATTAAATATTGGGGTAAATGCCCCGGAAGTTCTTAGTGGTAATGTAAATGCTACCGGGGACATAGTTGCCACCCAGATTGGAATGATTCATAAAAGGGTACAGGAAATAATAGTAGAGATTGATGAAGAAAAAAATTATATAGAACTGCCCGTAAACTTCATTGACCCCGGACATACACTTTATGTATACGTAGAAAATATTTCCGGTGATTTAATACCCACAATAAAGCTGAGGGACTACGGAAACAGGCTGCTTGCCTATGACAACTTGTCGGATCAAGACAATACTGCAGCATTAAAATATAGATTTAAAGATGAAGGCGAAAATTTATCACTAATAATAAGAGGAGACCCAAAAAGCAAAGAGCATACAAACGGGAAATTAAAAGTAATTGTGGGTATTAATACTCCTGATGTACTAACTGGTAAAAGTGCAGAAAGTGGGAGGACAATTATAAGGGAATCTAATGATGTTGAAATTTCTCTTTATGTTGACCAGATATCTGATATTAACCAGAGAAATGAAAATTTTACCATTGTTGCATACCTTATTATGAAATGGCAGGACAGCAGTTTTGCTTTTAATCCTGATAAATGTAAATGTAACGAAATTGATTACACAAGGCAGCAGTTTTTTGAATTTATTCAGGAGAACAATCTTGATTGGCCAAAGTTTATTATTTTAAACCAGCAGGGAAGGCGTTTTATACAGGAAGATAATTTCAGGGTTTATCCTGATGGAGAAGTACAATATTTTGAAAGGTTTACAGTTACACTGCAGGCCCCTGATTTTGATTTCAGGAAATTCCCTTTTGACCCACAGCAATTTTTTGTGCGTATAATGTCGCTTAACTCAGTAGATTTTTATAAATATTTTGTCAGTGACGAATTACCTTCACTTGGCAAACACCTTGGAGAAGAAGAATGGGTGGTAATAAACCATAAAAGCTTTGTTGAAGATAAAATACTTATTAATAAACATTCTGAGTATATTTTAGAGATAAATACCGTGAGGCATATAGATTATTATATGTTTCGCATATTCCTTCCGCTTTTGCTTATTATAGTTGTTTCCTGGGGTACCTTTTTTATGAAGGATTATTCAAACAGAATAATGGTATCAGTATCCAACCTGTTAATATTTGTGGCATTTAATTTTTCAATTGGCGGAGACCTGCCCAGATTGGGTTACATGACATTTATGGATGGAATAGTATTCTGCGCTTTTTTAATTACAGCCATTACGGTACTAATTAACATATTTTTCAGGCGTCTTGAAATACTGGATCATCATGATCTTGCTCAAAATATAGATCGTTATGCAACAACTTGGTATCCGGTTGTCTATTTAGTTACGATAGCATTTTTAATTTTAATTTTTTTATATACAGGTAATTAACTTTTTAAGAGGTGATAAATTTCTAATTTTTCTTTATACGCTGGCAGGATTCATGCATTACTTATTCCAGACGCTTCCATTACAAACTTAACTTGCTAATCAACAGTAAGAATCCAGGCTCTCTGGTTACCGCTGACCTTCCCTTTTAACTGGATATTCTTTCGTTTTGGAATGTTTTCCAACCTGTTGATTGCTTCCTGAGAACCTTCCACGGCATAGAGCTTTTCTGCCCCCTTTTTTATCTCTAAAAAGAAGTGCAGATGTTTTATCTCTTTACTGCAGGGTTTTGTGGATATTACGGGTTTTACATTCCCTGAATCCGATTCAGGGTAAAGGCATATAAGATTTCCCGTAAGAGTTACAGAATCATCCTTGTTATTATCCGCATGTGCGAATTCAAAAGAAGAGAATAGTGATATATATAAAAATGATATCAGAATTAAGAAAGTTGGTATTATCTTATTCATCCTTATTAATACCATTCTAACACATTAATTAATAATTCTTCAACTGCTTAAATAAAAGGTAGAATAGTAATAAAGATAAGAATTGCGGGAAAGATATAACGGCAGTGATAGTCAATTTTTCTTGCCAGTTCGACTTTGTTTTTCTTGGTAAGCACCGAGGTAATGACTACCTCAACCAATGTTACAAAGACCATAGCAGTACTCAGAAACATAAGTCTATCAAGCTGAGTAAGGTATGGTACCCGCGGCAGCGAACTCCCGACCAGGTATTGATATGCTATAAGGGTAAGCATCGAGGTTATAGCGACACTTATTTGGGCTGTGTAGTCAGACGGATCAATCCAGAATACAATCCACGACATAAAGACTATAAGTAATAGAGGTATAATAAATTTAAAAAAATAGAAATATACATATCTTTTTGCCGTGATAGAAAATATTAAACCTTCTGTTGCCGGGACATCCGGCAGAAATTGAAAACTAAAATTAATAAAGTCCCAATTAAGAATGTGCCAGTTGGGCAAAGTAAACTCTTCTTTAATCCCGGAACTGTTTTTTATCAAATTTACTTTATCCGGAGTATTACCAACTGAAACAATCTCAAATTTTAAAGTTTGGCGGTCCATTGGAAATTTATGGAGATTAAGCGGCTGGGAGAAACTTCCAAATATTCTTTGCCTGTACATTACATTGCCCTTGCTATCTACCACTGCTACTTCAGGGAAAGAATTAAATGTTTTTTGCTTGTTTATTATCTGCATATTGGGGTTCCAAATCTCATCAAGGTTATATTTGACGGTTTTACCTGTCTGAGAAAGCCTTGGGTCGTTCCACTCTATTTGCATAAATATATTTGCAGTAAAGCTTTGCCCTGCATCATTTATTTCGTTGATATTTAAAACGAAAATCCTGATTTTTACATCAGTTGGTTTATCCTCAGGCCCCGGCCTGCTTATGTCAATTGCATTACATATTCCCGGGAGTAAAAGGAAAAATAAAGCAAACAATAAATTTATTTGTAAATATTTTGTTTTCATAAATCATCTTCAATAATAATGTTGATAAACATTAAGAAAGAATTTATAGAATTATACATTTAAATAGTAGTAATGGAATGAAATCAATACCTAATTTGGGTAGTTGAAATTAGGTTAAATTGAAATTGAATATAATCTGTGATACCGTTGGATTAATACTTGGTATATTATAAATTTTGTAAAATAGGAGAACAAAATGAAATTTAATTTTTTATCGGTGTTGTTTTTTATTTGTTTAATATGCAGCTGCAATTCTGCTTCACAGGACGATAAAACTACTTCCTCAAATACTACTTCCTCAGCAAATAGTATAGACAGGACTGTTCTTCCTATACAGGCACCAGAAAATGAACCCATAACTACAATGGATGCCCGGGATGTTGAAACACCCGAAATTTTTGAAGTAAAAGCCCCTGAAGGTGCACCCAATATAGTAATTGTGTTAATCGATGATATAGGCTTTGGCGCCACCAGTACTTTTGGCGGGCCCATTTCAACTCCTACCTTCGATAAACTTGCAAATAACGGCCTTAGATTTAACCGTTTTCATACTACCGCTTTATGCTCACCAACAAGGGCATCTTTGCTTTCCGGCAGAAATCACCACGCAGTTAATGTTGGCTCTGTTATGGAAATAGCAACCGGCTTTCCCGGCAACCTCGGACAGAGGCCTGACAATGCAAAATACGTAGCGGAAACCCTGCGTCAGAATGGTTATAGCACAGCAGCTTTTGGTAAATGGCATGAAACAGCTACCTGGGAAATATCGGTTTCAGGTCCGTTTTTTCGTTGGCCCACCAATTCCGGGTTTGATAAATTTTATGGGTTCCTAGGCGGTGAGACCAATCAATGGGACCCTGTCATATTTGATGGTGTGACCAAAGTGGAGAAGAAGGACGACGAAGATTACCACTTTACCACCGACATGACCGATGAAGCCATCAACTGGGTGAAATTTCAGCATGCAATGACACCGGATAAACCCTTTATGATATATTATGCGACAGGGGCCGTACATGCGCCACACCACGCCCCTAAAGAATGGATTGAAAAATACAAGGGGCAATTCGATGAAGGCTGGGACAAATTGCGCGAAGAGACTTTTGCGCGTCAAAAAGAACTGGGGTTGATTCCTGAAAATACGAAACTGGCACCAAAACCGGACAGTATTAAAGACTGGGACCAGTTAACGGAAAACGAGAAAAAACTATTCGCGATCCAGATGGAAGCATTTGCTGCGTTTACAGAACACACAGATAACGAAGTTGGACGACTGGTGAATGCCATTGATGAAATTGGAGTGTTGGATAACACATTTTTTATCTACATTATGGGAGATAATGGATCAAGTGCTGAAGGCGGCTTAAGCGGTACTTATAATGAGCTAATACATCTCAATGGTATATTTAATGCTGAGACCATCGAAGGTATGTTAGCCAGGGCTGATGATTGGGGCGGCCCCGAATCTTTCCCGCATATGTCCGCTGCCTGGGCAGTGGCAACAGATGTACCATTTACATGGACCAAACAAATGGCTTCTGATTACGGCGGTACCAGAAATGGAATGGTTATGCATTGGCCAAACGGGTTTTCATCCAAAGGTGAAGTTCGTTCACAGTGGCACCACGTAAACGATGTCGCTTCTACAGTTCTTGAAGCAACTGGGCTACCTGAACCGAAAATGATTAACGGCGTAAAACAAATTCCTATGGATGGTGTAAGCATGTTGTATGCCACGGACAATTCCGGGGCCAAAGGCCGTCATACCACTCAGTATTTCGAGATGTTTGGCAACAGGGCTATCTATCATGATGGTTGGCTTGCCCGCGTAGTACACCGCATACCGTGGGAAAACATACCAATAAATACACTACAGCAAGATAAATGGGAGCTCTATAATACAGAAGAGGATTTTAGCCTTACCAATGATCTGGCCGAAACAAACCCTGAAAAGTTAGAAGAATTAAAAGTTTTGTTTGAATCAGAGGCAATTAAGAATGATGTATACCCTTTGGATGACCGTGTATATGAACGATTTAACGCAGCGACTGCAGGCCGCCCTGATTTAATGGGTGACAGAAAATCATTAACACTTGCCCAGGGTATGGGCGGCATTATGGAAAATACCTTTCTCAATATCAAGAACAATTCGAAAACGATAACAGCGGACCTGGAACTTGAAGGCAATGACCGGGGAATTATTTTGGCCCAAGGGGGCAAGTTTGGCGGCTGGGCTTTATACATGGACAATGGTAAGCCTGCCTATACCTATAACTGGTTTGGATTGGACAGTTATACGGTAACATCCTCAAAAGCTATCCCCAAGGGAAGGGCCGAAGTGAAGCTGGACTTTGCATATGAAGGTGGAAAAGACCCTGGTAAAGGTGGAATTGCAACTATTTATGTGAATGGGGAAAAGGTGGCCGAGGGTCGTATAGAAAAAACTATACCTTTTGTTTTCTCTGCCGATGAAACAGCGGATGTTGGAAAAGATGATGCTACGCAGGTGGCAAACTCCGTTTTCAAAAACGCGAAAGATTCTGAATTTACCGGGCATGTAAACAAAGTGGAGATAAGTATCCCGGAATAATAAATTTTCCTAACAAGGTGATTGGTGGATTTGAAAATTTGTCTGCTTAAATTTATAGGTTACTAAATCGATCAGTCTATCAAAAGAGGAGAGAGTATTTAAATGAGAACTGTAATCAAATTACCAATTCTTTTATTTTTCATAGCTTTTGTTTTATCGGCAAATTTTGCTTGTTCACAAGGACAAAATGAAGAAAAAGATAAAACAGAACCAAAAGTAGAACAAAAAGACCAGCAGGCAACTAATAATTCTAAAAATACAGCTGGACAAGTGCTTTTTAAGAACGTGAAAATTTTTGACGGCATAAATAATAAACTGTCTGAAAATATGTTTGTTCTGATTGAGGGCAACAAAATTTCAAAAATATCTCCGAATAATATACAAACTAAAGAAGGTGAAACAATCATTGACGCAGAGGGAAAAACCCTGATGCCCGGGATGATTGACGGCCATGTGCACTACATGATTAATGCAGATTTTGGAGAGATCGAATCGAACATGGACCTTACTGACCTTGCATATCGTGCAAACGTAGTTGCTAAAAGGGCATTGATGGATGGTTTTACTTCTGCACGTGATATGGGAGGCCCTGCCTTTGGACTTCAGAGAAATATTGATTCAGGCATTGTAGTAGGTCCCAGGATATATCCATCAGGAGCATTTATTTCTCAAACCTCTGGACATGGAGATTTTCGGGCAAGGTACGACGGCGGATTTAATACTGAAACTGCTAATGAACAGTCTAATTTTGCAAGATTTGGGATAGGTACAGTTGCAGATGGGGTCCCTGAGGTATTAAAAGCTACCAGGACCAATCTAAGGAACGGTGCATCCCAGATTAAAATAATGGCAGGCGGCGGCGGCTCTTCAAAATTTGACCCGATTGATACAACGCAATATTCAAAGGAAGAAACCTGCGCAATAGTTGAAGCAGCGGCAGATTGGGGTACTTATGTATCAGCACATGTTTTCAATGACAGGGCGATGAACCGCCTGATGGAATGTGGCGTAATGTCATTTGACCATGCTTTTTTTATGTCCGATGAAACAATGAAAAAAATTGCCGAAAAAGGCATTTACGTAGTTCCCCAGATGTGGGGATTATCACCTGATCTTGCAAAGAATCCCTTAATGCCTAAAGATAAATTACCAATGGTTGCAGTACTCCAGGAAAGATATGGTGACTTTGGTAAAAAACTTCTTAAAAACAACGTAAAAGTTGTTTTTGCTTCGGACTATGTTGGTGAATTTGCCGATGCCGAAAGGGCAAGAAGGTACGAACTTTGGTGGCGTACCCAGGCTTTTGGGAGTAATTTTGAAGTTCTAAAGCAATTGACTTCAACTGCCGGCGAGCTGCTTGCACTATCCGGCCCTAGAAATCCCTACCTTGATGCCGGCAAGCTTGGTGTTATAGAAGAGGGTGCCGGGGCAGACATTCTTATTGTTGATGGTAATCCTCTTGAGGATATTTCAGTTCTTGGTGGTACAGACAAGTGGTTTGATGCAGAACCTGAATGGAAACCTATTAAGACAATCCAGGTAATAATGAAAGACGGAAAGATATATAAAAACACTATAAATTGATGTGTAAATATCTTGCTTCTGTTTTATTAATGCTACTACTTATTTGTAATCATACATTAGCTCAAAACGCAGATATTGAATCAAGTGCCAATGATCCCTACAAGGTGCAGGGCTATAAGTCGGGTTATGAAAATGTGCCTCAGTTTGGTGGCCCGGGAAGCGTTGGTTCGATGTTAAGAGAAGATAACGAGTTAAAACAGCCTTTATTAAGGATTAGAGTATTAGATGATTTATTCAAACCATGGTTTGAATTTAAAAACAAGGTAAAAGAAAGCACTGGCCTCTCATTTGGTACCGATTATACGGCAATCTACCAGGTTGCTACAGAAAGCCCCGGGGAAGATGATACCGCTGGCGGAATATGGAGAATTTTCAGTAACTGGACCCTCTTTGGCAAAGAAAGCGGCAATACCGGATCAATCGTATTTAAAGTAGAAAACAGGCATGGTCTTGGTACAAATATTTCCCCACAGGGTTTTGGATTTAACCTCGGCTATATAGGACTTACTGCAGCTCCTTATAATAATTTTGGCTGGGGCCTTACGAACCTTTATTGGCAGCAAAAACTATTTAAAGGCAGATTTTCTTTTATTGCAGGTATTGTAGATGCAACTGATTACGTCAATATATATGGATTAGTTAACCCCTGGACATCATTCAGCAACCTTGCATTCAGCACCGGCCCTACAATTCCGGTCCCAAACCAGGGCCTGGGCGCAGCTTTTGGTGCTATGATAACCGACCATATTTATGTGATTGGAGGCATTGCTGACACAAATGGTGACCCAACGGACCCCTTTGAAAATTTTGATACATTTTTTGAAGACCATGAATACTTCACACATATTGAGATTGGCCTGACTACTTCTCAGCAAAGAATTTACTTTGACAATGTTCACCTTACTTTCTGGCATTCGGATGAAAGGGAGAGTCTTGCCATA
>PVMK01186048.1_pt1 | contig 41674 bp, 45 predicted proteins | sample 1853481 | NCBI WGS metagenome assembly PVMK01 (sample SAMN08533507, study PRJNA380276) | Marine sediment metagenome, whole genome shotgun sequencing project.
AGGAAGGCCGTATAGAGGCACTTATAGAGGCCGGATTCCTGCCGAGCCAGGCGAGCCTGATCGTGCGGCGTGAGGCAGAGCTGCAGATGGATGCATTGCAGGCACGCTACGCCGCTGAACGCAGCGGGGAGCCCGTGGACTATTTTCGCGGCCGAAATAGCACGAACAGTGCCCTGCGTGAAGAGCTGGGCGATGCGGACTATGAGCGTTATCTCAAAGCGAACAATCGCTCGACCAGCATTTCAATCTCCAGCGTTATAGACAGTTCGCCGGCGCAGGCGGCTGGACTGCAGCCGGGGGATGAAATCGTTCGCTATGACGGTGAGCGGGTTTTTAGCATGTCAGACCTGAGCAAGCAGGCGATTGATGGGGTGCCGGGACAGAATGTGGCGGTTGATATTGTGCGTAATGGAGTGGCGATGCAGGTTGTTATGCCGCGGGGGCCGGTTGGGATTAGTGGGGGGAGGCGGCGGCAGTAGTATCTCTGTCGCGGTCTGATGCCTTATTCGCGGCTAAAGCCGCTCCTACAGGCTATTTCAAAGCGGGCAGGTACACATGTGGTGGCACAGTCTGTAGGAGCGGCTTTAGCCGCGAATAGGGATGACTTACGGCATATTGTCCATTGCAAAGCTGCTATTCGAACTCCAACCTCACTCCACCTGAATTCCGACTGGCGCTATGACTCTCCGCCATGCAAAATGAGCGTCGGGGAAGATAAGAAGAACAGGTGGGGCTCTCGTGGGCAAACTCCGGTACACCATTCCAAATAGTTTTACTGCAATGAGCCTCCTGCTTGGAATCGGCTCTATTGTGACCGGGCAGCTGGGTGACCTGGAGTTGGCTGGCTGGATGATCGTCTGGTGCGGATTACTCGATATACTGGATGGCCTGGCCGCGCGTCTCCTCAACGCAACTTCAAGTTTCGGCGCCGAATTTGATTCCATGGCAGACCTCGTGGCGTTTGGTGTCGCGCCGGGCATGCTGGTATTGCAGGCGGGAATGCAGATTGGCGGTGTGGAGGTGGGTGGCAACGCGTTCCTCGTGTTGTTGTTATCTGTCGGTGTTTTCGTGCTTGCCGGGGCTATGCGCCTGGCGCGATTCAACCTGTCTACGGGCAAACCACGTACGGGCTGGTTTGCCGGAATCCCGATAACGGTTGCCGGTGGTGGTCTCTTGTCGACAACAGTTATTTTGCTGATTCGTTACGATGGGGTTGCCGATTCGTTGCCGTTACACGTTCACCTGCCAGTATTGATGTTTGTGCTGGCGCTTGGAATGATGTCGTCAATCCGCTTTCCGAAAATCATCAAACGCAAAAGCAACTTTATTAACGCTTTTCAGATTTTCAATCTCATCGCCTCATACTATTGTGGCATTACGCGTAGCTACCCCGAGTTCCTGTTTTTTATGGGGCTGTTCCTGATCGTCGCCGGCATCATCGCTGGCCGGATTACCAAGATTGAAGAGCTGGAAGAAGAAACAACAGCGGCCGAGTAAACTTTTGTTTTGCCTGACAAGAGGATCATCGATTGAGTTTTGATACTGCGGCGATGATCGCGCGGCGCAAAAAGGTTCTTGGTTCCGCGTACAAACTTTTTTACGACGAGCCGGTACACATTGTGCGCGGCGAAGGCGTCTGGCTTTACGATAGTGACGGCCGGAAATTTCTCGATATGTATAACAATGTGCCGCACGTTGGCCATTGTCATCCGCATGTTGTCGAAGCGCTTACGCGGCAGATCAGAACGCTCAATACCCATACTCGTTATCTGCATGACGGCGTGCTCGAATACGCTGAAAAGCTGACCGGAAAATTTCCTGATGTGCTCGACACGGTCATGTTCGGCTGCACTGGTAGCGAGGCTAATGAGCTGGCGTTGCGAATCGCGCGCGCCTGTACCGGTGGTACGGGGCTAATCGTCACCGACTATGCCTACCACGGTAATACCAAGGCGATTTTCGAGATATCCACAGAAGACATCGTACTCGAGGATATTCCGGACTACGTGGTTACCGTGCCGTCACCTGATACCTATCGTGGCATTTACCGCGATGAGGATGCAGCCGATAAGTACGCCAGTCACATCGATAAGGCGATTGAGACGCTGCAGAGTCGTGGCATCAAACCGGCTGCTTTCGTCATCGACACTATTGTCTCAAGCGCCGGCATCGTTACGCCGCCCGCAGGATATTTGCGCCTGGCCGCAGATCGCATTCGTGCAGCTGGCGGACTGTTCGTTGCGGATGAGGTGCAACCGGGCTTTGGGCGGATGGGCACGCACTTCTGGGGATATGAGGCGGACGACCTGATTCCGGATATTGTGACCATGGGCAAACCGATGGGCAATGGACATCCTATGGCGGCAACTGTCACGCGAGCAGAACTGGTCGACGAATTTTCGCAGCGTGTTCACTACTTCAATACTTTCGGTGGCAGCCCGGTTTCCTGTGCTGCGGGTATGGCGGTGTTGCAGGTCCTGGAAAAGGAAAAGCTGCAGGAAAATGCGCTCACTGTCGGACAGTACCTGACTGATGGCCTGACCGACCTGGCCAGCCGGCACGAGGCGATCGGTGATGTGCGTGGCAGCGGATTTTTTAAGTCGGTTGAGCTCGTTACGAATCGGGAGTCACGGGAGCCGGCAACTGAGCTTACGGCGCGGGTCGTTAATGGACTGCGTGAACGACAAGTACTTGCCGGACCGATTGGCAAGGATGCGAATATTCTGAAGCTTCGTCCGCCGATGGTTTTCACGCAGGAAAATGCTGATCATTTTTTAAATGTTCTCGACGATGTATTTAGTGCGTCTTAGGAAGGATATCTTGGGAATCAAAATGAGAAATTTTTTTCTGGCTATAGCATCGCTCATGCTGGTAGCTGCATGTGAATACCATGAGACCAGTGAACCGGAGGATGTTGTTGGCCAGCTGGCGAGCTATGAACATCTGCCCGGATATTTCGATCTGTACTGGGACGACGCAAAAGGTCGACTTATCATTGGTGTCGACAGGTTTGCGGAGCCGTTTCTCTATCAGTCGTCGCTGGCCCGAGGTATTGGATCGAACGATATTGGACTTGACCGCGGTCAATTGGGTTCAACCAAGGTTTTGGAGTTTCAGCGCTCCGGGCCGAAGATTTTGCTGGTTGAAAATAATCTTGACTACCGTGCCGTAAGTGATGATGTCGATGAACAGAATGCGGTCGATGAATCGTTTGCGCGTTCCGTTATCTGGGGGTTCGAGGTTCTCGGTGAAAGTGGTGGATCCGTCTACATCGATGCCACTGATTTCCTCATTCGGGATTCGCACGGTATCGCTGCGCGGCTCACGAGTATGGAAGAAGGTGAATTCGTCCCCGATGCAACTCGTTCGGCGGTTTACATGCCAAATACCAAAGCCTTTCCCGATAATTCGGAGATTGAGGCGATTGTCACGTTTACCGGACAGCCGACTGGTGAGTACCTGCCCACTGTTATTCCAGATGCAGAATCTTTCACGGTGCATCTGCATCACTCGCTGATCCGCTTACCGGACGACGATTTCGAGCCGCTTGCCTATGAGCCGCGCTCAGGAATTATCGGGCTGGGATTTGGCGATGCCGGTTTTCGTGACTACGCAACGCCGGTCGGCGAGTCGCTTAATGTCGCGTATGGCAGAAAATTTCGACTGAAGAAAAAAGATCCGGCTGCTGCAGTGAGCGAAGCAGTCGAGCCGATTATTTATTACGTCGATCGTGGCGCGCCGGAGCCGGTGCGATCAGCATTGATCGAGGGCGCGTCGTGGTGGAACCAGGCGTTTGAAGCGGCGGGCTACAAAGATGCTTTCCAGGTCAGGCTGTTGCCCGAAGACGTCGATCCCGATGGATGTTCGCTATAACGTGATCCAGTGGGTACACCGTTCGACGCGTGGCTGGTCCTACGGTGGCGGCATCATCGACCCGCGCACCGGCGAGATCATGAAAGGCAAGGTAACACTGGGCTCATTAAGGGTTCGGCAGGATTACCTCATCGCCGAGGGATTGCTGGCGCCGCATGATGGAGAGGAAAAGCCTGACGAGATGCTGCAGATGGCGCTGGCACGAATTAGGCAGTTATCAGCTCATGAAGTGGGGACATACGATCGGCATGGAACACAATTTTGCCGCCAGCACGCAGGGCCGCACCTCCGTCATGGACTATCCGTTTCCGCTGATCAGTTTCGATGAAAATGGCGACATCGATCTGGACGACGCCTACGATGCCGGCATTGGTGCATGGGATAAACGTACTGTGCTCTACGCCTACCAGGATTTTCCGGATGGAACGAACGTAGCGGGTGAGCGAGATCAGATCATGGCCGAGACGATAGCTTCCGGCCTGCGCTATGTTTCCGATGATGACTCCCGTGCTATTGGCACGGCGCATCCCGAATGGCAATCTCTGGGATAACGGCGCCGACGCGATAGCGGAACTCGAAAACCTGCTTAAAGTGCGTGCTTATGCGCTCGGCAGATTTTCGGAGAACAATATTCGCCCGGGCCGTCCGCTGGCAACGCTGGAGGAAGTCCTGGTTCCACTCTACCTGCTGCATCGTTTCCAGGTTCAGGCTGTCGGCAAGATCATAGGTGGCCAGAACTTCACTTACGCACTACGCGGCGACGGACAGGTTCCGATCACAGGAGTTGACGGGAAACGCCAGCGAGAAGCGATTGACGCCCTGTTCAATACACTGAGCCCGGCAGTTCTTCTCCTGCCGGAAAACGTGTTGCAACTGATACCGGCAAGACCGCCGGGTCATCCAAAGTCACGCGAAACTTTCCCCAGGCGCTACGGGCAAAACATTCGAATCAATCGGCGCAGCCGAAAGTGCTATCGTACTGACACTCGATGTGTTGCTCGAACCGACACGCGCTGCACGAATGATTGCGTCAAGCGCGCGTGATGCGGAACTGCCGGGCTTTCATGAGCTTGTTTCAGGCCTGTTGCAGAGGACCTGGTACGCGAGTCGTCAGGCCGGCATTGAAGGCGAGATCCAGCGAACGACGAACAGCCTGGTGCTCGAGCGACTCATGTTTCTGGCGATTGACGAGAGCGCGGACACCCAGGCGAGGGCCATCGCCATGGATGCCGTGGACACGCTTTACGAATGGCTTGCGGCGCGTGCCAGAAGCGGGAATGACGGTTCCTGGAATGCGCATTATGGATTCGCCCGCTACCAGGTTGATCGCATGCGCGCGGATCCTGCGAGTCTTGAGCTAACGGAGCCGGTCATAGCGCCGCCGGGAGAGCCAATCGGAGCCGGCCCGAATAATTAATGAGTGTCGGCTCTCAGGAAGGACAACAGTAGATGATTCAATCAATGCAGAAATTGTTGACTCATGTCGAAATTTCACAGAATACGCCTGCGGGACTGCCGCCTCCTGTGCCGGCACATCGCGCCCGATCCTGCTCCACACGTAGTCCCCGCTACGTCTCTCGCACGATCGTACGCGCTGCACTCGGCACAGAAACCGGCCGCCCCACCCACTCATCAAATATTCGGGCTACCAACAACAGGTATTAATATCGTTCCATATTAGAGGGGGAGATGATGTTCGGTTTACCAATCGAGACTGCATTACTGGTTTTCGGCTTTCCTGTTTTCTGGATCCTGTACACGATCGTTTTCATGGTCGTGACAAGAGACTGGGGCAAGGACACAACCGCGGCGGATGATGCGCCATGAGTTTCACCGTTATTTTTTTCCTGGTGCTTTACTACGTGGTCGTCATAGGTATCGGCTACTGGGCGTTGCGTCGGGGCGGCGGCGAGACTCTGGAGGATTACCTGCTCGGTGGCCGGCAAGTTGGCCCGCTGACAACGGCGCTCACACTGCAAAGCACATCGATGAGCGGCTTCATGTTCCTCGGTGCCGGTGGGCTTGGATACCTGCAGGGTTACTGGGCACTTTGGTTCGCGGCAGGCGACGTCGGCGGCGGTGTTCTGAATATGTCGGTTATCGGCCGGCGCATGCGCAAGATGTCACAGATGATGGGTGCGCTTACGTCGATCGAATACCTCGAAAAGCGCTATCCATCCCCTGCAGTACGATTGATCGCCGGTTTACTGACTGTCTTCCTGCTCGGCTTTTATGTGGTGGCGCAGCTTATAGCGGGTGGCAAGGGCATGGCGCTGGTGACGGGTATTCCGTACCCTGCCGCGCTCGCGATCGCGGTCGGTATCATACTTATATATACGTTCATGGGTGGCTACCTGGCAGTCGCTTATACCGATTTCTTCCAGAGCATCATCATGCTGGTGGGCGTGATGTGGATCGTTATTGCTGCGCTAACGGAATTAGGCGGCCTGACTGCCGCCAATATCGCGATCGGCGAGATTGATCCAACGCTTTTATCAGTGTGGGGCAGGGACCTCGGTTTTGAGGGGCAATGGGGAATTGTTGCCGGCGCATTGCTGATTTTTTCGGTCGGTTACATGGGCTGGCCGCATGTTGTAACGCGACATATGGCGATGAGCCAGCCAGCAACCGCTCGCAAAGCCGGTGTCTGGGCGACAGTCTGGAATCTGTTTTTTGTGCCGGCACCCTACCTCGTCGGCATCATGGCGATCCTGATTCTTCCCGGCCTCGAAGATCCGGAGATGGCTATCTTCCAGGTCGCCGACAAGCTACTGCCTGCAGCCGTTACCGGCCTGATTATGGCGGCGATTATGGCAGCAATTATGTCGACAGCCGACTCGCTGTTGCTGCAGACTGGTTCAATTGCATCACGGGATCTTTACGAGCGCTTCATCAATCCCAATGCTTCAGAGAAGCAGATGGTATTTGTATCACGCGGACTTGTGCTTGCCATTGCGGTGATCGGCTATGCCGTCGCCCTGGTCGAACCGCCATCAGTATTCAGCATCGTGATATTCGCGACATCCGTGCTCGGTAGTGCGTTTCTGCCTGCTTATGTTTGCGCTGTCTGGTGGTCCAAAGCAAACACACCCGGAGCGTTGGCATCCATCGTGGTCGGCGCGTCGGTCGCATTTTTCTGGGAGTACGCGGGCCTGGTCGACAGCACACAAATGGCCCCGATGTTGACAGGTGTGGTGAGTTCGTCAGTGACGATGTTTGTGGTCAGTCTTGCGACGCAGAAAATTTCTCCGGTTCCGGCATACATTCAGGATGCGATGCAAGTAACCACAACGGTCGGACCGATTCCAAAACGATTTCTGACAGCAACGGAATTCGGGCTGACCCAGGAAGCTGCCGCTATCGATAAGGCGCTCGAGGGAGATGCACACGATGGCTGACGATTATTCAAAAAGTGTGATTCAGCAGAAAGTCGATGCTGGGGCTGCACTACGCAGTATTGATGCGTTGGCTGGCGTTGCGACTGCTCGCATTGAGCGAAAGATGTACTACCCGTACTACAGCTTCACAGCCAACTGTGTGGTGCCAACACTGTTTGGCAAAAAAGCGATGGCGGTAAACTGCCTGGTAGATGGTGTAAGCGGGCTGGGTGCGACAGCAAGTGCTTTCTCGACCGAACTTGAGACGGTGCCGGCTGATGCGCTCCTGCAGTTAATTGTGTCGGCGCGGGAAGCCCAACGTGTTGCGCGCCAGACTATTTCGCACCAATTAGGCCGTAAGCTAAGAATGATTGCGTCATTCCAGGTAGATGTTGAACCGCAGAACATCGTTTACAAGGGTTTCTGGATTGTTCGTAGTCAGGACACTTTGCTAATGGTGGATAGTTCAAGTGGGCATATTCATCCGTTGAGCTTACGCGCTGCATAGCCAAAAGGGGGTGCATCGATGGCCAGGTTAATTACATCATGAGCGATTCGGGCCACATTACGGACACCAGGGTAGAGCAGACCTGGCGCTGCGGTAAACTGGTTGACGAAACTGATCACTGAGGTGCGCCATGAACGACAAGCTGAATATTTCACGTCGCGATTTCATGAATGGCTTCGCGCTGAGTCTTGCAGCCGGCACCACGCTCTCGCCGATTGAACTTTTCGCAATGCAGGGCAGCAGTGGTGGTGTCTATTATCCGCCGTCACTAACGGGATTGCGTGGCAGTCATCCCGGTTCATTCGAGGTCGCGCATGCGCTGGCCTGGGGCGGCGCCACCTTTTCCCGACCGGATGAGCAAACAGATGGTAATTACGATCTTATTGTTCTTGGCGGTGGTCTGTCGGGCCTTTCAGCCGCACATCTGTATCGCCAGAGAGTTGGTGCGGACGCGCGCATCCTTATTCTGGACAACCACGATGATTTCGGCGGGCACGCCAAACGCAACGAGTTCGACGTCGATGGCAAACAGCTGATCAGCTACGGAGGCAGCCAGTCAATCGATACGCCAGGCCGTTACTCGAAAGTTGCGGCGCATTTGCTAAAAGATGTCGGCATCGACACACAGCGTTTTTACGATTATTTCGATCGCAGTTATTTCAAGGAGCGAAATCTTCGCAATGGCATTTACTTCAGCAAGGAAATCTACGGCGCCGATAGCGTAAAGACGAACGTTACGCGCGTTCCTGACGATACCGATGTTGAGAAAATCATCGACTCCTATCCATTGAGTGACGAATCCAGAGCGGCATTTATCCGTTTACTACAAAGTGACACCGATTACCTGAAGGGCAAATCGCGCAACAAAAAAATCAGCCTGATGACGGGCATAAGTTATTTGGACTTCCTGCAAGATAATGCCGGCGTGCCCGAAGAGGTTACGCTGGTGTTGCGCGACACGATCAAGAGTTTCTGGGGTTTTGGCTGGGACGCGCTGTCAGCACTGGAAGGATATCGACTGGGGATGCCCGGTACTTATCATCTCGGCCTCGGTGAGCTGGATGGCGAGGATCCGGGGCGCGACGAGCCTTACATTTTTCATTTTCCGGACGGCAATGCCGGTGTCGCCCGTTCATTGGTGCGCAAGTTGATTCCGGATGCGGTTCCCGGCAGAACAATGGAAGACCTGGTCCTGTCGAGGGTTGATTACTCACTGCTTGACCGGGAATCGAACAACACCAGGATTCGTTTGAATTGTACCGGCGTGGATGCCCGCCACGTCAACGGCGACCGGTTTGTTGACGTTACTTACGTGCGCGAGGGCAGGACATACCGGGTTCGTGGCAAACATACGATTCTTGCCTGTTATAACAATATCGTGCCACATATCTGTCCGGAAATTTCCGCTGTGCAGACTGAAGCCATTGCTGCGACCACGAAAATTCCGTTGGTATATATAAGTGTGGCGGTTCGCAATTGGAAAGCATTCGAAAAGCTGGGTTACCGGAGCTTCTATATTCCACAGGGTATATTGATGCATTCCTTTGGTATGGACTTCCCGGTCAGCATGGGCGGTTATGAATTCACGCAGAATTCGAGTGAGCCGACCGTTATTCATGGCACCTATTGTCCTACAGTGCCCAGTCAGGGTCTTACAGAACGCGAGCAACATGTGGCCGGTCGCCGACATCTGTACGAATTGAGCTTTGCAGATCTTGAGGGCGATATCGTCCGGCAGATGAGCGGCGCACTTGACGGTGGTGGTTTCGATGCGGGCAGGGACATCGCCGCAATTACGGTCAATCGCTGGCCACACGGTTACGCATATGAATATAACGAGCTTTTTGATCCGCCCGAATGGAATCGCTACAACGGTCCGCACCAGGCAGGTTCTGCACAAATGGGGCGCATATCGATCGCAAACTCCGACGCGTCTGCGTACGCGTATGTGAATGGCGCCATTGATGCAGCGGACCGGGCCGTTAACGAACAAATCGATGTGGGCTAGTAAGGAATCGCGGCAGGATGCCGCTCCCACGATGTTTGCGCGGATTTCGTGGGAGCGGCATTGTGTACAGGAAGTACTTATGTCGCGGAGCACAGGGATGTGCGGGAGTGACCCTGCCGCGATAAGAGCCTGGCAACCGGTTCATCACCATGAATGATCCAGGTTTCATATCGCTGGTTCCGACTTTGGTAGTTTTTGCCCTGGCGGTCATCACCCGCAGACCGATCGAATCACTGATCAGTGGTTCGCTGGTTGGTCTCGGCATTATTCACGGCACGCAGTTCATTGGCGGTTTCGCTGAGTCTTCTATTCGTGTGATGACCGATCCGGATGTCGCGTGGGTAATCCTCGTTTGTGGATTCATGGGCAGCATGATCGGTCTCCTGATCCGCACCGGTGCGACCAGTGCGTTTACGGAAAAAATGGCGGTCTACGTCAAGTCACAGAAGAGTGCGCTTATGGCAGCCTGGGTGCTCGGCATCTTCATGTTTGTCGACGATTACCTGAATTCGCTGGCGGTTGGTGCTGCGATGCGTAACTTGACGGACAAATACAGGATATCCCGGGAAAAGCTGGCTTACGTAGTAGATTCCACCGCCGCTCCGATCAGCGTAATCATTCCGTTCTCAACCTGGGGTGTCTTTTTCGCTGGCCTGATCGTCGCCAATGACATAGCGCCGGAGGGCGAGGGACTCGTAACCTATATAAGTGCAATTCCCTACATGTTGTATGCCTGGGTCGCTGTTCTCCTGGTCCCGGTTGTTGTCGCTGGATGGATTCCCGCGCTTGGCAGCATGAAGCAGGCCGAGATTCGTGCGCAAACGACCGGCCAGACCGTGCCGCCCGGCGCCGAGCATATCGACAAGGCGAATCAATCGATTCAACCGAAAGAGGGCGTCAAACCACAAATCCCGATGTTTGTTGTACCGATGGTGATACTGATTGCCGCCACCCTCTGGTTCGACAAGGATTTTCTGATCGGTATCTACATAACGCTGGGGTGTACGGCGGCCTATGTGATGCTTGCCCGCATCCTCGATATGCACGACACCTTCGACACAATCATTGACGGCTTTAAAACGATGATTGAACCACTCGGTGTGCTGGTCGCTGCGTTTATCCTGAAGGATGTCAATGATTCAATGGGGTTGGCGACCTATGTCGTGTCGACAATGGAGCCCTTCCTGACGCCGGAGCTGCTACCAGCAATTATTTTCGCAACCATGGGCGTGGTGTCATTTATGACCGGCTCCAATTGGGGTGTGTTCGTAATCATTCTGCCAATTGTCACATCACTGTCAAACAATCTTGGCGCGGACATGACGTTGGTGATTGGCGCGACGCTATCGGCCAGCACGTTCGGTAGTCATGCTTGTTTCTATTCTGATGCGACCGTGTTGACGGCACAGGCGACAGGTTGTACGCCTATGCAACATGCGCTCACACAATTTCCGTACGCACTCATTGCGGCTGCAATTTCTTTGGCGGGTTACGTAATGCTCGCTTACTGGTAGTTACCATTCTTACAGAGGTCAGATCGATGAAAAAATTATTATTACAGCTTGCATCGGCATTCTTGTGACTGCTGCAGCGATCGATGAGCGTCATGAGGGAGTCGTAGTGCCTGCGAAAATCAGCAAGTCGGAACTATCAGGCACGATTTTCGACCGCCCCGATATGCTGGAGTCAAAACACGACGATGGTCACGTAACGCTGGATGTCACGACATTGTTGAGCAGCGACAAGAAATTTGCCTCTGGCATGTATCGTTCCGGTAAAACCCGATCCGAGATCAAGGAGCCATACGGCGTCGATGAGTTCATGTATTTTCTTGAAGGTAGCGTTACGTTGACGTCAGCGGATGGCTCTGTGCAGGTTATCAACGCGGGCGAAGGTGTGACAATTCCAAAAGAATGGACAGGCGTCTGGGATACCGACGGTTATACTAAAATCTGGGTTATCTATTCCGAGGATGGCTCCGGGCTGTAGGCACACGGATGAGCGAAAAATGAGGAATAAAGGTAAAACGAGGAATAAAGAATGAGTCGGTACACACGCAGGAATTTCATTGGATCGTCCGCGGCGGTGCCGCTCGGCCTTGGGCTCGCATCAGTGGCATCCGCCCAGGGCAAACCTGCGACGGGCATGGCCGATATGATCGTGACTGGCGGCAAGATAGTGACGATGAATCCGTGGCAACCCACCGTCGAAGCGCTCGCTGTCCGGGGCGATCGAATACTCGCAGTTGGCACGAATGCGGATATCGTCAGGTTGGCGAACGCTTCCACCACCAGGGTCGACGCGACGGGGATGACCGTTACGCCGGGTTTCATAGATGCGCACAGCCACCCGCTACTGGCCGAAGAGGCTATTGGCGTCAACGTCAATTTGCGCCGCATAGAAGACGTCAAGACTGCGCTGGCTGGCAAGGCAGCGCAAACGCCGCCCGGTCACTGGGTGCGCGGCGTGATGTATGACGACACCAAGTTTGAGGATGAAAGGCCGCTGAATCGAAAAGATATCGATGAGGTTGTTCGCGATCATCCGGTATATGTCGCTCATCGCGGCGGACATACGGCTGTCGTCAACTCAAAAGCTTTCGAAGTTGCTGGCATCACGATGGATACACCTGACCCGGAAGGCGGCAAATTCTATCGCGAGGATGGTGAGTTCACCGGCAAGGTTGCCGAGCACGCTCGTACACCATTTTTCGAATCCGGGGTCTGGCCGGTTATGGATCGGAGTGTCCGTCAGGAATCGGCCACTATTGCTTCGAAGAACATGGCAGCGTCTGGTCTGACCTCCACCACCGATGCCTACGGCAGCCTGGACAACATGACTGCGTACCAGGATGCGCACGCAGCTGGCGAAATGTACTTTCGCATCTCATTCATGCCCGACGGCAACAGCAAGATGTACGAGGGACTCAAAGCGGCAGGAATCCGCTCTGGCTTCGGTGACAACATGATTCGAATTGGAGCGGTTAAGTATGCCGCCGATGGTTCAGCGTCAGAGCGCACAATGAGTATGAGTACACCCTATGCTGGTCGTCCGGATGATTACGGCATCCTGACCATGTCGCAGGAACAGATCGACGCTGCGGTAGACGACGCTGTAGCGCATGATTTTCGTATCGGCATACACGCCAATGGTGATGTTGCGATTGATATGGTGCTGAACGCATATGAGAGAGTTCTCAAGAATCGCCAGGGGCCGAATCCACGCTATCGCATTGAGCATTGTTCACTGGTAAATCCTGAACTGCTTGGACGAATCAAGGCGGCAGGTGTCGTTCCGGCACCGTTTTACACCTACGCATATTTTCACGGCAACAAGTGGGTCGACTACGGCGAAGAAAAAATGGAAACGATGTTCGCGCACCGCAGTTTTCTCGATGCAGGCATTCCGGTCGCCCCGGCATCCGACTACACGCCGGGACCTTACGAGCCGATGATGGCGATCCAGAGCATGGTGACTCGCAAGGATGTACGCGGCCGGGTCTGGGGGCCGAGCCAGCGTATTTCGGTTACCGAAGCCATGCGCATCTGCACAATGCATGGCGCTTACGCTTCGTTTGAGGAAAATATCAAAGGGTCACTCGAGGCTGGCAAGCTGGCTGATTTCGTGATTCTGGAAAAAGACCCACACGACGTGGATCCGGATTCCATTGTTGATATCAAGATTGTGCGGACGGTGCTTGGTGGGCGGACGACATACGAGGCGTAGGTATCCCCGGATTCGATTTCGACGCCAACGCAATATTGGAAATTGGCGTAATTGTTGGCAATCGCCCGCTGGGCGGGCTCCTACAGGAGTTGTAGGAGCCCGCCCAGCGGGCGATTGATGGCATTCCTGCAATTAACGGATGTCAATGTAACCTTTTCCCCCAACCGCGCCTATAAGCAGGTAATTCACAACAAAATCCAGAGGATTCAACATGACCGCACGGCGCTTTTTCTTTTTACTGCTGATTTTCAGCTTCCCGTTAGCCACCCAGGCTGGTGTTTCATCGGCTGACCTGCCCGGTAACCTGGTCTGGTACATGCACGCTGATCTTGAGCAAATGCGCTCGACCGAGTCCGGCAGCCCGCTCTATGACTGGTTTGATGATGAAGTGATCGTCGAGATCAACAACGAGATCGGCATCGACCTGAGCACAGAGGTTGACTCGGTCACTGCATTTTCGGATCGGACTGACGGTACCGTTATTATTATCGAGGGACCGCTCACAAAAAAATCGCAGGATAAATTGCTGGCGCTCGCGATGCTTGAGGCCACGGTTAATCGCCTTGAGTTCGACGGCAAGGAGTACTATCACGTCGCCGACGATGGTGATGATGGTGATGATGGTGATGATGGTGATGATGATGACGATGAAGACGATCGTAATCGTCACAGAGGCAAAGACCCTCTTGATGATTTTGATGATTCAGCTTATTTCAGTTTCAGTGTCGCAAACAAAGCGATAATTGCGTCTAGCGAAAAGCAGATGCAGGAGCTGCTCAAAAGCGGCGGCAAGGTCACCGGTAGCAAAAGTCATGACGGTTCCATGTTTGTCCTTACCGCAGATCGCTCATTCGTGCAGGCGGGCCTCAGGCCGGATGGGATGGCAGACGGTGATGATGGTGGCTGGGAATCAAATATTATCCGTAATACCGAGCAGGCAGCATTGCTGATATCTGACAGTGCAGGCCAGATTGCTGTCGAGGCACAAATCGTGTCTACAGATCCAGCAATGGCTGCCTCAATTGGCAGTATTATTAATGGACTGATTAGTCTGCAGGCTTTTAATTCGGAGCTTGGACCAGAGCTGAAAAGCCTGATTCAAAATACCAGGGTCAAGGTGAAAGACAACGTATTGTCCGTGAGCACCGTGATTGATCCGAAACTGATCGTCAGTGTGCTGGACGAATAACAAAAAGTGACAAGAAAGGCGGGGTTGACCGAGCAAAGTGGTGACTGATGAACAACTCGTGGAGGCATCGTTGCAAGGTTCTGCTGCTGCGTTTAACGAACTCGTTGAGCGTTACCAGGAGCGCTTGCTGCGGTTCCTGCTTACGCGGTCAGCGAGTCGGGCAGATGCCGAGGACGCAATTCAGGATACTTTCATAAGTGCTTATCGCTATCTGTACAGCTTCAATCCGCGCTGGCGATTCAGTACGTGGCTGTATCGCATCGCATTGCGCAATGTCGCAAGTCAGCCGTGGCGCTATGCGCAGGATGCAGAGAATGAACCGACCGATCCAGAAGACCCGTTACAGATTTGCCTGGCCGCGTCGGATCACGAGAATGTCTGGATCACGGCGAAGCGATTGTTATCAGATGATGCGTATAGCGCAATGTGGTTGAGATACGTCGAAGATATGTCGGTTAAAGAAGTCGCCAGAGCACTGAACAAGTCACTGTCGTGGGCGAAAGTTACCTTATTAAGAGGGCGCCGCAGGCTGAAGATTGAGCTGGCAGACAGTACCAGCGCCGCGGCGCGGAGTGAAAGCTATGGATGAATTCGAGAAAAGACTGAAACGTGATGCACAAGGCATTGACGCCGACATATCACCGCAGCTTACGTCCCGTATCGAGGCTTCTCTGCGATCTGTCGAGCGCATTGAATCGCTACGGGAAAAAGGTAGCGCCACCAGTAACTTGTGGTGGGCCAGCAGCCTGACAGGACTCGCTGCTGCCGCTGCGGTAATTGCACTGCTCAACTGGAATCGACCAGACCCGGAGCCGGTTTTACCCGAGCAAACCGCGTTTCAGGTAGTGCCTGACGTCCGCGCATATCTGCAGCAGATGCAGGGACGATTTCCCTTGCGTACCGAGACCGCGGACTTCACCCATGGCCTCGAGGACGAGCTGACCCGGCTGCAGGCGGATTTCGAGAAAGCCCGTGAAAATGTAAACCGGGACATCGATTTCACATTCTGAAACCGTCGCTCGGGATATCACGCTGCGGGTTGTTTCTGAGGCAACCTGTTTAGCTCCCGGAAACCTGGCCCGAATAATTCACGAGTGCCGGCTCTAATGACTGAATTACTTAGTTGATTCAGGCAGATCAGCATTCATAGGCTTGTGTCGAAGCGTTGTAGTTTGCGACAGCCCCGCCCACTCATGAAATATTCGAGCTAATTGCATTGACAATCAATATGTTGGGTATTCGGCTAGCACACTAAAGCACGCTTGTCATTAGTGGAAATCACTCACTGATTCCACTATCCTGCTGACTGGCCTGATGCAACGAGCACCAAGACTTCGGCATCCGGATCAGTATCAGTTCGCTCCTGAATCTCAAGCGACATTTCAGGAAATACGGCAAGGGGTTGCCGCGGGGAATTTCATAGTTCGAAAGATACTTAAAAGATTGCGTGCTGATCACAGACAAGCCAACGGTTCATCTGCAACCGCCAGATTAATTCGCGAAACTCAAGAATAAGGATGCAATAGGTATGCCTATAGCAATTGTGCTCATTCTGTTGACGCTTGGAACGTTACTGTTTCATTTTCTCAGTCCCTGGACGTTCACGCCGCTGGCTTCAAACTGGAGCCAGATTGATGAAACGATGAACATCACATTTTGGGTAACCGGCTTCGTCTTCGTCGCAGTCAACCTGTTCATGGCGTATGCGATCATCAAGTATCGCGCCAGGAAGGGCAGCAAGGCTGTCTACGATCCGGAAAACAAAAAACTCGAAACCTGGCTGACCATACTGACTTCCATCGGTGTTGCCGCCATGCTGACACCGGGCCTTTTTGTCTGGGGCGAGTTCGTCAATGTGCCCGATGATGCGATAGAGGTCGAAGCTGTTGGCCAGCAATGGCACTGGAGCTATCGTTATCCAGGTCGGGACGGTGAGTTCGGCACGGTCAAATCTGAACTGGTAACTGACGACAACCCATTTGGCATGGACGCGGATGATCCACTGGGGCGGGACGATGTCCTGATATACAACCCCGAGGTACATATTCCGGTTGATGTGCCGATCAAATTCAATTTGCGTTCCAAAGACGTCCTGCACGATTTTGCAGTCGCCCAGTTTCGCGTGAAGATGGATCTCGTGCCCGGTATGGAGACTTACCTCTGGTTTACGCCAACAAAGGTCGGTACCTACGAAGTTTTGTGTGAAGAACTTTGCGGCATCGCCCACCACACGATGCGGGGTTCGGTAGTGGTGGATGAGCAGGAAGATTTTGACGCCTGGATCGCGAGTTATCCAACTTATGCGGATACACAGAACGCGGTTGCCGGCGATGCGGCAGTAGGCGCTGCCCAGTACGCAGTTTGTGCCGCCTGTCATGGTCAGCAGGGCGAAGGACTGCAGGCGCTCAATGCTCCGAAGCTGGCAGGGCAGGGAGCCTGGTATCTGCAACGCCAACTGCGCAATTACAAAGCCGGTTTGCGAGGTACACACGATGACGACATTTTCGGCAAGCAAATGGCGCCGATGGCGGCGACACTGGTTGATGATGCGGCGATTGCCAATGTAGTCGCGCATATTCAGACGTTCCCGGACAATCCGTCAGCGCCGACTATCGATGGTGATGTTGCTAATGGTGCAAGGCTGTACACGGTCTGTGCGTATTGCCATGGAGGCGACGCACAAGGTATCCAGGCGATCAATGCACCACGCATGCGCGGTATGACTGATTGGTATCTGGCAAATCAGCTGAAGAATTTTCAGGCTGGCATTCGTGGCGAACATCCGCAGGATTTTTATGGCAAGCAGATGGGCTTCATGGGCCGCACGATTCAAAATGATCAGGCTATCAATGACTTGATCGCCTACATCAACACTCTGTAAGCCGATAGCTATACGATAAATATTATGAAGAATTTAACCGACAAGACATTAGCAAGGGGATCTTGATGGCATATGTCTCTATCGCAGATCGTGATCACGAAATCGAGCACCACGATCCGCAAACATTCATAACCAAATACATCTGGAGCCAGGACCACAAGGTCATCGCCATCCAGTATGGCGGAACGGCTATCTTCGTTGGCATCGTTGCACTATGCCTGTCGGTATTGATGCGTTTGCAGCTGGGCTTTCCGAATTCGTTTGAGCTGATCTCTCCCGAGAGCTATTATCAGTTCATCACCATGCACGGCATGATCATGGTGATTTACCTGCTGACGGCATTGTTCCTCGGCGGATTCGGCAACTACCTCATTCCCCTGATGTGCGGCTCACGGGACATGGTATTCCCGTTCATGAACATGCTCAGTTACTGGGTATACCTGGTGTCCGTCATTGTTCTGCTCGCAAGCTTCTTTGTGCCGGGTGGCGCAACTGGCGCAGGCTGGACTTTGTATCCGCCACAGGCGATCTCGCAGGGCACGCCAGGCGTTGACTGGGGCATTCTGACGATGCTTGGATCTCTGGCACTGTTCATCGTCGCTTTCACGATGGGTGGCCTCAACTACGTGGTGACGGTGCTGCAGGCGCGATGTCGCGGCATGACACTGATGCGCATGCCGTTGTCGGTATGGGGCATATTTATCGCAACCATCCTCGGTTTGCTGGCATTCCCGGCGCTGCTGGTCAGCGCCATCATGATGATCCTGGACAAGACGCTGCTGACAAGTTTCTTCATGCCAGCGATGGTTTCTGCCGGTGAGCAGACCAGCCATGCTGGTGGCAGCCCGGTGCTGTTCCAGCACCTTTTCTGGTTCTTCGGCCACCCCGAGGTTTATATTGTGGCGTTGCCGGCGTTCGGCATCGTCTCTGATTTGCTGGCCACGCATGCGCGCAAGAATATTTTCGGTTACCGGATGATGGTCTGGGCCTTGCTTGCGATCGGTGGCCTGAGCTTTATCGTCTGGGCTCATCACATGTACGTCAGCGGTATGAATCCGTACTTTGGGTTTTTCTTCGCTACCACAACGCTGATTATAGCGGTGCCAACTGCGCTCAAGGTCTACAACTGGGTGCTGACATTGTGGCAGGGCAATATTCATTTGCGCGTGCCGATGTTGTTCGCGATTGGCTTCGTATTTACGTTCACACATGGCGGGCTGACCGGATTGTTCCTTGGTAACGTAACTCTCGATCTGCCGCTGTCGGACACCTACTTCGTCGTTGCTCACTTTCATATGGTGATGGGTGTGTCTCCCATCCTGGTAGTTTTCGGCGCCATGTATCACTGGTATCCAAAAATCACCGGCAAGATGTATAACGAGACGCTTGGCCGGTGGCATTTCTGGCTGACGTTTATTGGCACTTATTCGATCTACCTGCCGATGCACTACCTCGGCTTCCTCGGTGTGCCACGTCGTTATTTCGCGATGGGCAATACAGATTTCATGCCGGACTCGGCGCAGACACTGAACGCCAGTATTACGATTGCCGTAATTATTGTTGCGCTCACGCAGCTGATTTTCCTCTACAACATGATCGCCAGCCTGCGTAACGGTAAGCCAGCCGGCCCCAATCCCTGGGGTGCAACCACACTCGAATGGCAGACACCCGATACGCCGCCCAAGCACGGCAACTGGGGCCACGAATTGCCAGTCGTCCATCGATGGGCTTACGACTACAGCGTGCCGGGACAAGAGCAGGATTTCACGCCGCAAACTGTGCCGGCCGATGAAGTGCCGGTAGGGCGTGATCACGGAGTGGCTCACTAGTGACCGGTAGATTCGCCAGCTGCCCCGGGGTGATGCACCCATGACGATTACACTGGTTTTTCTCGGCGCCATCATGATCACTGTGATCACCTGGTTGCTTCGGCAGACGCTGAATACGCAACCATGGGTCTCGGACGCCGCGGCCGATGCGGTCTCCGGGACGTCATTGGACACCAGTAACAAGGCCATCGGGCTGACGACATTTCTGGCGGTTGCGACCGCGATTTTTGCATTGTTTCTCAGTGCCTACACGCTACGTATGCAGCAGCCTGACTGGCGCCCACTGACAGATCCTGGAATTCTGTGGTTCAACACGGCGATATTGATATTGGCCAGCATTGCTTATCACTGGACCAGGAACGCGGCAGTCAGCGGTAATACGGCGAGGTTGAAACCCGGTCTTCTGATTTCAGGTGCACTGACATTCACCTTTCTCGGTGGTCAGCTGTTCGCCTGGCAGCAACTCAACGCGAGCGGCTTTTATGTCTACACCAATCCGGCCAACGCATTTTTCTACCTGTTGACGGCAGTTCACGGCGTCCATTTGCTCGGCGGACTGTGGGTCTGGGCACGCTCGACGACAAAAGTATGGACCGGCGCTGAAGCAGACAGCGTCAGACTAAGCATCGAACTTTGCACGGTGTACTGGCATTTCCTGCTGCTGGTATGGATCGTGATGTTCGGCGTGTTGTTATCTACTTAAGAAGGAAATCGACCTATGTCGGAAGCAGCAATGACTAGTACCGGAGACGTGTTGCCGGTTGGCACGAAGGGAGTCGGACACGACTTCTCCTCAGACATGCAGTCATTCCATGTGCCCTGGGGCAAGGCCATGATGTGGATCTTCCTCCTGAGTGACACATTTATATTCAGCTGCTTTCTTATCGGCTACATGACGGTACGCATTTCCGCCGTTGACCCGTGGCCGGTACCCAGTGAAGTATTCGCCTTAAGTTTCGGCGGCGATCCGATCCCATTGATCCTGATCGCAATTATGACGTTTATCCTGATTACCTCGAGCGGCACGATGGCGCTGGCGGTCAACATGGGATATCGCAAGAATCGCAAGGCGACATTCTGGCTGATGATCGCGACCGCAGTGCTCGGCGCGTCATTCGTCGGTATGCAGGCGTTCGAGTGGACCAAACTCATCGTTGATGAAGGCGTACGGCCCTGGGCTAACCCGATGGGTGCTGCACAATTCGGTTCGACCTTCTTCATGATCACCGGCTTCCATGGCATGCACGTTTCTGCCGGCGTGATTTATCTGATCGTCATAGCGAGACGGGTCAGGAACGGCTTCTATGAGAAGCGCGGCGGCAACTACGAGATCGTCGAGATCACCGGCCTGTACTGGCATTTCGTCGACCTGGTCTGGGTATTCATTTTTGCATTTTTCTACCTCTGGTAGTCCTCTGTAGGAGATTGTTCGCATGGCACAGGAAGGACAACAACACCCACTCGCAATCTATTTCTGGATCTGGGGTCTGCTGTTTATATTAAGCGGATTCTCCTACATGGTGGATTACCTGAATTTTCAGGGCATGACACGCTGGACATTGATCCTGACATTCATGTTTCTAAAAGCTGGTTTTATTGTCGCAATCTTCATGCATATGAAGTGGGAGAGGCTTGCCCTCAAATTCGCAATTTTGTTACCGCCAATTGCGATCATGGTCTTCATTACATTGATGTCGATTGAGGGCGACTACACGTTCCTGACGCGTATCGAATTCTTTGGTGACAGCACGTTCGTTCCTGAGGCAGTTCATCACTAATTAGGTGGGCGTAATCCCCATCCAGGAAAAGGGGCCATAACGGCCCCTTTTTTGTCCAAGAAGGCGACCCTGATGCAGTCACTTATGAGTATCGTTGGTATTTTTACCCTGTTGCTAATCGCGTTCCTGTTGTCAACGGATCGTAGCGCGATTAATCGTCGTACCGTGATAATGGCATTCTCATTGCAGGTCGGCATCGCCGCTTTTATTCTGTTCGTGCCACAGGGCAGCGGTTTCCTCGATGTCATCGTAAGAGGTGTGCAGCATGTCCTCAACTACGGCAATGATGGCATAGAGTTTGTTTTTGGTGCCAAGGCAAAAGAAAGTCTTGGCTTCACAATTGCATTGAATGTTCTGCCGATCATTGTTTTCTTCTCAGCGCTGATGTCTGTTCTCTACTATCTTGGTGTCATGCAACGCGTAGTCGGAATTTTCGGTGGCTGGTTGCATAAACTTCTCAAGACCAGTGAGATTGAGTCGATGTCTGCCGTTTCCAATATCTTTGTTGGCCACACCGAGGCGCCACTGGTCGTCAAACCGTACCTGGCCGGCATGAGCCAGTCCGAGCTGTTCGCGGTTATGACCGGCGGCTGCGCGACGATTGCCGGCGCCGTGATGGCCGGCTATGCAGCGATGGGCGTTGATCTGAAATTCCTGATCACAGCCAGTTTCATGGCGGCACCGGGTGGCCTGTTGATGGCAAAAATCCTCATGCCGGAGACCGGGCGCAAAGATGTGAAGTTTGATGCGGAAAACACCGGTGACGAAGAAAAGGCCGTCAACATATTTGAAGCAATCGGTAATGGTGCGGCGACCGGTCTGACACTGGCGCTCAATGTGGGTGCAATGCTACTGGCGTTTGTTGCGATGATTGCGTTGCTTAATGGCATCTTGTCAGGGATCGGCGGCTGGTTTGGTTTCGAAGATCTCACCCTGCAGTGGGTCCTCGGCAAGGTACTTGCGCCCCTGGCATTTTTGCTGGGTGTCCCCTGGAATGAGGCGATCGATGCCGGCAGCCTGATCGGCCAGAAAATTATTATCAACGAGTTTTATGCATACGCGAGTTTTGTACAGATCAAAGAGACGCTGACGCCGCATACGCAGGTCATTATTACCTTTGCGCTGTGTGGCTTCGCTAATTTGTCGTCAATAGCCATACTCCTGGGTGGCCTTGGCAGCATTGTGCCGAGCCGCCGAAAAGACATCGCAAGACTTGGTCTCAGGGCTGTAATCGGGGGTACACTGGCCAATCTGATGAGTGCGTCGCTGGCCGGTTTGTTCTTTTCCCTGCAATAACGGCACGCGGCGAGAAGGAGCCTCTAAAAACCGTCAGTTTTTCGTGAGTGCAAGGAAGCGTCGCGCGCAGAACCGCAGTGTAGAACGATACATGAGGATTTGAGCACGGCGCTGACGCCGCAATCGCGGAAAAGGGGCGGTTTTTAGAGGTTTCGTGGAGACGAACGTGGGCAGAGCAATAATCCTGGTAATGGACTCTTTCGGCATCGGCGCCACTGCCGATGCGGATCGCTTTGGCGACGTTGGCGCAAATACATTGGGCAGCATTGCCGAGCAAAGAGCGTCGGGCGCATCCGGCCCGCTCAAATTGCCGAACCTCTCACGACTGGGCCTGATGCATGCAGCAACTGAAAGTGCTGGTGAGGTTCCGCAAGGCTGCAGTACGGACGTCGATGTTATCGGCGCCTACGGTTACGCGAGCGAACTCAGCAGCGGTAAAGATACGCCGAGCGGCCATTGGGAGATCGCGGGTGTACCCGTCTTGTTTGACTGGGGATATTTCACAAAAAAAACTGACACGTTCCCACCCGAGCTTCTGCAGAAGCTGATAGAAAGAGCCGAATTACCTGGCGTATTGGGCAACTGCCATTCGTCCGGCACCACGATCATCGCGGAGCTTGGAGAAGAACACATGGCCAGTGGTAAACCGATTGTCTATACGTCTGCAGACAGTGTTTTCCAGATTGCATGTCACGAGGAGTCGTTCGGTTTACAGAATCTTTATAATCTCTGCGCAATTGCGCGCGAACTTGTTGACGACTACAACATAGGTCGCGTTATTGCCCGACCGTTTACAGGCACAAACAAAAACGATTTTGTTCGCACCGGTAACCGGCGCGATCTGACGGTTCTGCCACCGGCACCTACACTGCTCGACAAACTTGCCGAAAGTGGTGGCGAAGTCATCAGCGTCGGCAAGATTTCCGATATTTATGCACACCAGGGCATCACGCAAAAGGTAAAAGCTACTGGTAATGCGGCGCTATTTGACGCAACGCTGGAGGCACTGAAAGGCGCACCCGATCGTACTATCGTCTTCACCAACTTCGTCGACTTCGACATGTTGTACGGACATCGCCGCGACGTTGAAGGTTACGCAACGGCACTGGAGTATTTCGACAACCGCCTGCCAGAGCTCATCGAATCAATGAGTGACGATGATGTGCTGATTATCTGTGCCGATCATGGCTGTGATCCGACCTGGCCGGGCACAGATCATACGCGCGAGCACATTCCGGTACTGGTTTATGGTGCAGGGGTTAGCGCAGGGTCACTGGGCAAACGCGAGACGTTTGCGGACATTGGCCAAAGCCTTGCGGGATTCTTTGATCTTTCACCAATGGACTATGGAGTCAGTTTTTTGACCTGACCTGCATGTAACACTCCGCATCCGGATGCTTGTCACCGAGTTATTCTTGCTCCAGCAGCCATTTCTCGGCTTCTTCAACTGAAAAAAACAGTGAAATTGGCAGGCCACGATTGACGGCAACTGACTCGGCAAAATCCTTCAGGTTGCCCATTTTCGGATCAACGTAGGCGACAGCGTCAAACACACCCAGGGCGGCCATGCTGCCCTCGGAAGCCATCGCGAATACATCCATGCCCTCCAAACGTGGCCCCTCGAGGCGCTCCTCGATCAACAGGCGAGAACATTGTTGTTTCTTGCACTCGGCCAGCACTTCTTTGATGTACTGTTGCACCGATTGACGACTGCTGGTCCCGGTTACAGTCGCATGAATATAGGTAGGCTGCTGCTCGAACGTCACTTCACAAGACATGGTGTGCCCGGCAGGTGCTGCGCTGATAGCAGATAGAAATCATATGCGTGATCGAATAGTGATAGTGGTCGGTTTATACCACAATTGAGAGATTTGCGGACCACTGACAGCCCCTTATTGCCGCATTATGTGCGTCAGTACGATGGCCCACATGACACCAAGAACCAGCAGGCTGGTGGCGAACAGGCGAAACCTGAGTAGCACGACATTTGAGGTCAGGTGTACGTAACTGTGGACAAATCTCAATGCGACATATGCCCAGGCAAGGGCGAGTAGCAGACTGCTGTCCTGGCCCGTTACGAATGCCGTTATGCAAACCACGTAAAAAAGCACTGGCGCTTCGTAAAGATTTGTTACGTGGCGTGAATAAGCGGCCAGCGTTTCGGGTTCTTCATAACCCCGATAGAGACTAAAGAATCCCGGGTGTATGTCACCACGCCGTATCGCACGATGCCGCAAAACACCCATACGAAACACGACATATAACGTAAGCGCCACCAATGTCAAACCAGGAACCAGAATGTTCATTTGTTACTCCTGCAAATTTAGATCGTGGCATCGCCCGCTGGGCGGGCTCCTACAAATCTAGTTAGCAACTGTAGGAGCCCGCCGCACGATAGAGACAATCGGCCAGTCTTTGTGACCATCGATCTATCGGCACGGGCGATGCTGCGATCTAAAATCAACTCAATCGATTAATTTCCCGGCAACTTCTATCAACGGCAAACCACTTCCGTTCTTCAACCCGAATCACCATCATTACCATCAGACTCCGCCCCATCAACATTTGCAGACTGCTCCTTGCGCCGTTCAATCTTCTTCCGGACCAGTTCCATCTTGCGCTCATGATGCCGTCGCTCAGCCGGAATGACAAAAAGCATCCAGATCGCGACGAACGCTCCCAACACAACAATTGCCATGTACACGTAATTCACGGGAATCGACTCTTAGTCAGTCTTATCGGAAAAATGATTCGCGAAAAAACGATCCAGACTACGAGCAACCTCTTTCATTGCCGGGATAAGGACAACGAAAAAGGCGGTACCGATGACCAGCATTGTCAAAGGAATCTCCTCACGAGTGACCCTGACGAATACCACACCGCTCAGCCATATTGCGACCAGCACCCAGGCTATCGCTCCGTCACTTTTTTGTGTTTCTTCTTTCGCTTCTCTTGCCATGTTCACCCCGAAGAGTGGATGCTACTCAGCCGCTGTCACTACCATTCTAGCAAGACCACCGTGTTTTGATCGATTTCAATATTCGTGGTCCTCATATCAGCGGTTCGATAGCCAAGATTCCTGCCCGCATATGACCACGAATGCTCTCTGCGAAAAAACTCACCATAATCCGGTAGCCAGCATCTGAATGCTCCGTCCTTGTCCAGCTCGCCATCAGTATTGTCAGGACCGAAGCTGGCACAAGGTATAGCCGGGCGAGACCAGTCAAATTCAGGGAGCCAGTACGCACCATCGCGATACGGTACAACGTACGCATGAATTTGACCGTCAAAATCCCGCAAAATAAAAACGCGTGATGACATCAGCCTTTCTTCGACAAAAGTACCAGGTCGCAGTTCTGAGATGTCAATTTGCGGGTGCGCTAATTGTGCTTTCCTGGCTGGAGCGAGAGACAATATGAATGGAGCAATGACCACAACCAGCCCGGCAAGGCCAAATATCAGGACAAGCTTTTGCAGATTGCGGCGATTCATTTCTGTCGCAAAAGCCCTGGCCAGATTCTATCTGGCCACACCATTCGATATGTCACTCTAATACCGTCCGGACTTCCGTAGCGAATCGTCAGGAGCCACCAGACATACATTTATCGAGGTGATCGAGACCAAGTGGCCAGGCCTCCTCGTGTCCGTCCCGCATGTCCTTGTCGGGAAACCCGGCATGCCCAAGTGTTAGCCGCGTGCCACCCTCAAGCGGTACCAACTCCACTGTCACAACGGTCTCCGCTCCCCTTGTCCCGGGTTCTCCGGTGACCCAGGTAAGCTCTACCAGCTGGTTGGGTACCAGCCGCAGGAATCTTCCGTAGTGTGGATGGCGTTGTCCATCAAAGTGGGTTTCGAAAAAGAAGGGTGCACCAACCTCCGGTTTCATAGACAAAGTTCCCGGTGCCGCAAACCATTGATCAAAATTCTCGGTCCAGGCGCGAAACAGGACGTCGGGAGGCGACTTCATACTACGCTCGACCGAGAGCTGATGCGGCCGTGACGACAGATCGGGTTTTGTCGACATTACTCTCCCCTCCGGATTAGTTGTGTTTGAGTTTGTCGTCGGCGCAGCGACTCGCCACTTTTATTGAGAAAATCACGACCAGAGAAAACCCTGAGCTATGAAAAAGAATACGGTTACTCCCAATCCGACCACCACTGCAGCTTCCATCTTTAATTCTGCACCATAAACTGTGCGATGACCTGTCTCCCACTCATCGGCGCGCCACATCTTCAATCCGCGATGAATGCACAATACGATAACGCCGATAAACAGGACAATCGTCATGAGCCCAAGCGCGCGTAATTGCATCGGAGCCCCAGGCCTGACAATCACTTCCCAAGACCTGTTTATAAATCCGAAATCGAACGAAAAGAAAGTCGATACTATCGCCCAAGCCATAATACCCAGGGCGATTGCGGAATAGATTATCCCCCGGTTTCGTGGATTTAGCATCGGTTTCATAGGCTGGATCAACGACACCTGGCGTTTAGCTCACTGGTGCCAGAAAACGTGCAGTGAATCGACCGGCGGCCAGTGCAGCGATTTGTTAGGTGTCATTGCGCAACTCTCCAACTATTTGCCAGTTCGCACGACTTCGACGCACATTACGATCCTCAATAGACCTGGTAATTTCGATAGATCGAATGTATTTCTTAGGAAAATTATGTGATCTGCACCCCAGCAGAACCATCTCCTTGTACCAGTCAGTAGGCCTGACTGTCTCATCGACAACCGCTGGGTTGGCTATGTAGGTCAAGCAACTACCAAAATGATGAAGGTCTATCGATATTTCTTCATAGCCCCTGCCAAGGCCTTCGCATCTGTCCAGGATAACTTTTTCCTCAGCCTTGATCTCGAATACTGCCAGGTGAACAATGCCATCTCCATGATTAATGCTGCATTTTCCTGAGCCGTCAATATCGCTTTTCTTATTGAATCTCAATTCATACCCAGAAACAAAACTGACTCCTAATAATCTTGTCGACGGAACTCGCTTCTGTAGTCGAAGCGGATGCAAATTAGAACCATAGGCTGCGTACTGATAAGTACTCAAATGACACCTAACGTTTTAGCTCACTGGCGCCAGGTAACTGGCGCGCTTCGTGCGAGACAAACATTATAACAGTGCACGAAGCGTGACAAAAAACGTGCGGTGAATCGCCCGGCGGCCAGTGCAGCAAATTGTTAGGCGTCGATCAGTCATATTGCGGCGGCGACGCGTGAACGCGGAAAGTTTTCTCCAGGACTACCCTTTCGCCATTAAGCATTTGGATCGTCCAGTCTCCCGGAACCGCTTCCCAATCGTTATTGATCCTCACTAAGAACGGATGAACTTCGCCACCTTCCAGCTCTTGAGTCGCGATCATTTCCGTCCATACTCGACCGTCGGCAGGGTTTCGCATTTCTGGAAATGACCACTTGTAGGTATAGAGTTCAGATGAAACGCCAAAAAGACGGGCCCTGATGCCAAAAACTGTGCCAAGGACCGCCGGCACTTTATTGGTTTGAATAAGGAGTTCCGGATTGTTTCTATCTGGGCCGTAAATTCCGTAGTCAACAACTTTGAGACTGCCGCTATCATTACCGTCGACAGACGTGGCACAGCCCACAGAAAGCAGCAGACCGATAGATAGTATGAAGATAGGCCGCATAATGCTCTTGAATGACACCTAACCATAAGTAGTTTGCAAAAGTGAGGGGATTAATCATACAAAAAGTGGAGCATAACAAAGAAAAGTCGCTGTAAGCCGTTGATTTAACGGGGTTGCTCGTTTGTTATGTTGCACTTTTATCTCCTGTTATATTGCAATGAGTATCACTGGTTTCTTTCGGCCAAGGCGGCCTGAATGCGCCCCGCCAGCGCGGTAGCTTCCCGACGGACTCGGTTTGTATCTATTGTCAGGAATTCGCCTTCACGCATCAGTAACTTTCCATCTACTGTAACTGATGCGACATCCTGTTCATCGGCAACGTAAACCAGGTGTGAGATTACATCGTAAGTTGGTACAAAGTGGACGTCATCAAACGATACCTGAATGATATCGGCGCGCAGGCCGATCTCGAGCGCACCCACCTTGTCACGAAGCCCTATTGCTTCAGCACCGCCGCTGGTTGCCATGTTCAACACGGTCGTTGCTGACATTACCTCCGGATCCATTTTGTCTACTTTTTGCAGTAAGGCCGCCAGTCGCATTTCTTCCCACATATCGAGATCGTTGTTGCTGGCTGCGCCGTCTGTGCCGAGGCCAACGAGAACGCCGGCGCGCAACATGTCGGTGACAGGGGAAATACCGGATGCGATTTTCATATTGGAAGTCGGATTGTGAATTACACCGACACGTCGATCGGCGAGAATTTTGATCTCTTCCTCGGTTGGCCAGACTACGTGTGCGCCGATGGTTGGCCCGTCCAGGAAGCCGATCGACTCAAACAGTTCGATACTTGTCATGCCGAAAGTTTGTTTGGAGTATTCCAGCTCGAACGGGGACTCCGACATATGAATACTGATTGGGACACCCGCATCATTTGCCGCGGCACGGGTTGCTTTGAGTTGCTCTGCGTTGAGTGTGTAATTCGCATGTGGGCCGAAGATCGGTGTGATGCGATTGTTGCGGTCCTTCCAGTTTTTGATGAACGCCAGGCCCTTTTCAATCGAATCGGCCGCGTCCTCGGCATCCGGGCTACGTTGATCGATAACCGTCGCTGAAACGAACGCGCGCAGACCACATGACTCGACAACTTGCGCAACGACATCCGGGTAGTAATACATGTCTACAAAGGTGGTCGTGCCACCCCTGATCATTTCCCAGCAAGCCAGCTCGGTTCCGATGCGTACGAATTCAGCATCAACGAACTCAACCTCAGCAGGGAAGATGTAATTATTCAGCCAATCCATTAATGCGAGGTCATCTGCGACGCCGCGCAGCAATGTCATCGCGGCATGAGAGTGACCATTGATCAGGCCGGGCATAACGATTCGATTTTCTCCGGGCAAACGACCCTTTGCGTTGTAGCGGCTGTTGATTTCACTGGCCGTGCCGATATCGATTATGAGGCCACCGTCCACGGCAACAGCGCCATCTCGAATGACATTGCCGCCTTCGTCCATCGTTACGATGTATTCGCCCTCGATAATCAGGTCGATGGCGTCAGCGTCAGGAACTTGTCCTTCGCTGGAGGTTGTTGATGAGTCCTCGGCGGGCGAACAAGCGCCTGTGCCCATGATTACGATCAAGGAGATAAGTAACGAAAACACGCCTGCTGCGCCTTTTTTGATGGTCATTGTTTTCCAGCATGGGTTGGCCTGAGAGGTGGACATTCTAACCCGGCTGCGCCCAACTTGAATGGCTCAACGGTCTTCAGCCTTGCAACCGATGGCGCGAAATCGCTTTGGAATGGTGCTAATGTGCACAGCGGTCTGCGTAACGTCGTGTGCAGGATAAAGCTGGAGATGAGTGATAAGTCACTTACAGGATAGGTCAGATGCTATTTACCGACATCATTAGAAAAAAACGCGACGGTGACGAACTGTCGGCAGAAGAAATCGCGTTTTTCGTCGCTGGCCTGGCTGACGGTAGTATTCCGAAAGAGCAGGTTGCTGCTCTTGCGATGGCAGTATGCCTGAACTCAATGACGGCGGAAGAAGCAGGAAGACTGACCATGGATATGGCCGCATCAGGGACGATGCTTGAGTGGCAGGGCGAAAATCTGGATGGTCCGGTTGTCGATAAACATTCGACCGGTGGCGTTGGCGATAAAGTCAGTTTCCTGCTGGCCCCAATCGCAGCTGCCTGCGGCTGTTACGTACCGATGATATCGGGCCGCGGCCTTGGCCATACTGGCGGCACGACCGACAAAATAGAGGCAATCCCCGGCTACAACGCTACGCCTGATTTCGAAATTTTCAGAAAGGTAGTGAAGAGTGCGGGTTGTGCGATTATCGGCCAGACAACCGATCTTGCACCGGCGGATCGACGCTTCTACGCTATCCGGGATGTCACCGCGACGATTGAATCGGTGCCTCTTATAACCGCATCCATCCTGTCAAAGAAAATTGCAGCCGGGCTGGACGCGTTGGTAATGGACGTCAAGTTTGGTAGCGGCGCCTTCATGTCTTCGCCTGAGAATGCTGAAGAACTGGCAAAAAGTATTATTGCGACTGCCGCAAAAGCAGATTTGAATACACACGCGATCATTACGGACATGAACGAATGTCTTGGTATGACCGCCGGCAACGCGGTTGAGATTGCCGAGTCCATGGAGTACCTGAAAAACAATCATCGCGAGTCGAGGCTTGATGAAGTCGTCATGGCGCTGTGTGCGGAGATGTTGGTGGCGACCGGCATGGAAAGTGATCGTGATGCCGCGCGATCGAAAGTTGATGCAGCGGTGACATCCGGAGACGCTGCAGAAAGATTCGGACGAATGGTGACAGCGCTGGGTGGGCCAACTGATTTTGTCGAGAACTACACACAGTACTTACCGCAGGCGGCACTGACACAACCCGTGTTTGCTGCAGATAGCGGTTATGTTGTTGAGGAAGATGCTTTTCTCGTTGGCAATGCAATCATAGAACTCGGTGGTGGCCGCCGAACAATGAACGACGATCTCGATCTCTCTGTGGGCCTGACAGATATGGCGCCGATCGGCACCTGGGTGGACAATGAGCGGCCACTTGCGGTCATTCATGCCTCCTCAGAGGACTGTGCCGAAATCGCCACGACAATGATTCGCCAGGCCTGCCGAATTTCTGACGAAAAACCGGCGGAAAGACCCGTCATCGGCAGGATTCTGACCGCAGATTAACGGGAAAAGAGCCGGCATTGCCGGTATCCTTGGCAGACAGATAAAAACAATAAACACTGCCGAAGACTCAATTTGCGGCAGCAGAGGAAAATCCTTTCCTACAAATATCACGCGGGGGCTAACTCATGGCGGGTAATTTCATTGGGATTGCAGGAATGGCCGTCATCCTCGGCATTGCCGTTCTTTTCTCCAGCAATCGAAAAGCGATTAATTTGCGTATCGTTGGTGCGGCATTTGCGCTGCAGATTGCAGTCGCTGCGTTTGTGCTTTACCTCGATGCAGGCAAGCGGGCAATTGAAAGTCTGAGCTCTGGCGTACAGGCGGTGATCGACTACTCGAAAGAGGGCATCAGCATGGTGTTCGGTCCACTGGCAAACGTGCCGGAGGGGCTTGTGTTCGCGATCAATGTGCTACCAGTGATCATTTTCTTTTCTGCACTGATATCTGTCTTGTATCACCTGAAGATTATGCAATGGGTTGTGAAACTGGTCGGTGGCGCACTGCGGTGGATTATCGGCACAGGCACGGTCGAATCCCTTAATGCAGCCGCGAACGTATTTGTTGGCCAGACCGAGGCGCCACTGGTGGTTAAGCCCTACCTCGGCAGGCTTACGGACGAGCAATTTTTCGCTGTAATGGTGTCAGGCGTCGCGTCCGTCGCAGGCACCGTACTGGCAGCATATGTGCTGATGGGCGCTGAAATGAAATATTTGCTGGCGGCGAGTTTCATGGCCGCACCGGGTGGTTTGCTGATGGCGAAGATCATCATGCCGGACAAACCCGACTCCCAGGCACCGGACGTCGATGAAGAAATGCATATGGAAGACAGCAAACACATCAACGTAATTCTTGCCGCTGCTGTTGGTACTGCCGACGGATTGCGGCTGGCAGTGAATATCGGTGCGATGCTGATCGCTTTCGTTGCGCTGATCGCACTATTCAACGGCATAATCGGTGGACTGTTTTCCCTGGTTGGCATCGATGGCATTACGCTGCAACTGATACTTGGCAAGATCTTTCAGCCACTCATGTACCTGTTAAGCGTTCCGTGGGCAGAAGCGCAAGCTGCAGGATCGTTGTTTGGCGAGAAGTTGATCCTCAACGAATTCGTCGCGTTCAGCAATATGAATACCGTCCTTGCCGGCACGAGTGCGAGAACAGTAGCAATCGTTACGTTTTCGCTTTGTGGATTTGCCAACCTGTCGTCCATTGCGATTCTACTCGGCGGTCTTGGCAGCTTGGTCCCCGAAAGAAAAGAAATGATCGCAAAATTCGGACTCAAGGCAGTTGTCGCAGGTTCTCTTTCGAATTTGATGAGTGCCGCGCTCGCGGGGCTGTTGCTTACTTTCTGAGAACCTGATCTTGACAAAACGCTCAATCATTATTGACTGCGATCCGGGTCAGGATGACGCAATCGCGCTGTTGCTCGCAATGTCGTCGCCGGATGAACTTGAAATTCTTGGCATCACTGCTGTCGCCGGCAACGTACCGCTCGCGCTAACGGCAAGAAATTCGTGTCAGATACGAGACATCGGCGCACGTGACGACATTCCTGTATTCGCGGGCTGTGCGCAGCCAATGCAACGAGATCTGGTGACCGCAGAATATGTGCATGGTGTTACGGGTATCGACGGCATCGAAATCGTCGCGCCAAAGCTGCCGTTAGAGGATTTGCATGCTGTTGATTTTATTATAGAAACACTGAACGCAGCCGATGATGATTCCGTCACTATCGTGCCAATCGGGCCCGCTGACAAATATTGGTACGGCTTTTCAAAGAGACCCCGCAGTTCTCACAAAAGTGAGAGGAAATAGTCATCATGGGTGGCGCAATGCGAGAGGGCGGCAATCGAACGCCTTCCGCCGAGTTCAATATCCTCGTTGACCCACACGCTGCGGACATCGTGTTTCGCTGTGGTCGACCCCTCACCGTAATGGGGCTTGATGTCACGTACCAGGTGTTGGCAACAACGCAACGCATAGATCGCATCAGGGACCTCGACAACGAGGCCGCGCGTGCAACGGCAGGAATGCTTGAATTCTATAGTCGTCATGACTCAGTCAAATTCGGTTCAGCCGGGGCGCCGTTACATGATCCGTGTACGATCGCTTATCTGTTGCAGCCGGAGTTATTTCAAGGCAAGCATTGCAACATTAGTATCGAAACGAATTCGGAATTGACGATGGGTCATACAGCAGTTGATTTCTGGCACACGACCAATTTTCCGAAAAACGCTATGTGGATGCATGCTGTCGATGCAGACGGTTTTTATGAATTGCTTACCGAGCGGCTGAGCAGGTTCGGCGATGGCTAAGTCACATTCGATTGTTGTCGTTGGCTCGGTGAACCTGGATTTTGTCGCGACTGTCGAAAAGTTGCCCGTCGCTGGAGAAACAGTTTCCGGCGCCGAGTTGAATCGCTTTCCCGGCGGCAAGGGTGCTAACCAGGCGCTTGCTGCGCGACGTCTGGGTGCCGATGTTTCGCTGGTTGCAAGGGTGGGCGATGATGCGAATGCGGACGAAGCGCTAGCTTTGTTGTCTGCAGGCGAAGTCGATTTATCGGCATGTGATCGTGACACGACGATTCCAACCGGCGTTGCGTTGATCGCGGTTTCTGCAGATGGAGAGAATCAGATCGTTGTTGCGCCGGGTGCCAATCGGTATCTGCAACCGGAGATGCTTAACCTTCCCGTTGCTGACGCACTGATTTGCCAGTTGGAGGTTCCGGTAGAGACGTTGTTACATGCTGCGGCAACGTTCAGTGGATTTTTCTGTGTAAATCTTGCACCTGCTATGGATGTTCCGGATGCGCTGATTCAACGTGCGGACCTGGTTGTGGTTAACGAAACCGAAGCGGAGTTTTACGGCGCCGCGCTGGCAAAGTGTAAAGGCTGGCTTGCGACAACATTCGGTGCCGGCGGTGCGGTGTTGAGCAAAGGTGGTGAGACGATTGCGAAAGCGAAGTCACCGGTAATCGAGGCGATTGATACGACGGGGGCGGGTGATACGTTCACTGCAGCTTTGACGGTTGCACTTCTCGACAACATGGAAACACAGGCTGCGCTGGAGTTCGCTTGTGCTGCAGGCGCCGCTGCGGCGATGAAGCAAGGGGCACAGCCGTCGCTACCGTTCCGTGAAGATGTTGAAGCGTTAATAAACAACCCGTAGGAGCCCGCCCAGCGGGCGATCGAGCCTTCAGCGTATAGCAGAGTTGAATCGCCCGCTGGGCGGGCTCCTACAAGATTGTCGCAGAGTTGGCTATTCGCGGCGTCCTTGTAAGCATGCATCCCCATGCCGTGGGAATATGTACGTTCAGTGAGACAGCCGCTCCCACAGTCTGTAGCAATCTGTGGGAGCGGCTTTAGCCGCGAATGGAGATGACTTACGCGACGAATGAATCTACGTCAGCCGAAACGACGCCGGCAACAATTCCTCAATCGTGTGGCTTTCAATACCGCCATCATCTCCAATCAGCAGAACCCGCGTATCCCCATCAGCAAACTCTAGAATTTTCTGGCGGCATCCCCCACAAGGCGTACAGGCTTCTATTTCTTCCTTTCCACCAACCGCCGCAATAGCAACAATCTTTTTACCACCGGCTGAGACCATCGAACCAATCGCATTCGCCTCGGCACAGATGCTTTCCGGAAACGCAGCATTCTCTACATTACATCCGCTGTGCACTCGCCCGTTTTCATCAAGCAGCGCAGCACCAACCTGGTAACCGGAGTAGGGCGCATGCCCATGTAGTCGAATCTCCTTCGCTGCATCAATGAGAGCCTGTTCATCGATTGTGTTGCCAGGTGAAGCCACTCAGGCGTCCTTTCTCATTGGATTGTTCGGGTGCGTCGTCCAGTTGGCTTTTTCTTTCCTGATCGCTTCTCCGGTGCGCGGATCGACGCCATCAGTCAATTGATGCATCGTAATGCAACCATCAACGGGGCAGACGCTTACGCACAAATTGCAACCAACACATTCCTCATCGATGACTCTCGAAGCGGCGCTGCTCCGTTTACGCTATTGGTAATAGCCTGGTGAGACGTGTCTTCGCAGACAACATGGCAGCGCCCGCACTTGATGCACAGGTCCTGGTCGATGACGGCCTTTCTCAATATGGTTCAGGTTCAGGTATTGCCAGTCAGTGACACTCGGTACAGCCTTGCCGACCAGATCGTTGACACCAGGCAGGCCCTTTTCATCGAGGAAATTGCTCAGCCCATCTGTCAGGTCGTCAATAATTTTGAAGCCGTAAACCATAGCGGCCGTACACACCTGTACATTGGATGCGCCTAGCGCGAGGAAATCGACAGCGTCGCGCCAATCTGCAATTCCACCGATTCCCGAGATCGGCAGTTTGGCGGTTCCTGCATTGCGGGCGATTTCGGCAACCATATGCAATGCGATCGGTTTGACCGCGGCGCCGCAGTAGCCGCCATGCGAGCCCATGCCATCGGTGGTGGGATACATTGTCAACGTGTCGTAATTAACTCGCATGATCGAGTTGATGGTGTTGATGAGTGACACGGCGTCGGCACCGCCATCCTGAGCTGCCTGCGCAGGCGGCAGGATATTGCCAACATTCGGTGTGAGCTTGACGATGACGGGTGTCTTCGCATATTTCTTGCACCACTCGGTCGCCATCTGAATGTATTCGGGCACCTGGCCAACAGCTGCCCCCATCCCACGTTCTGACATGCCATGTGGGCAACCGAAATTCAGTTCGAATCCGTCCGCACCGGTGTCTTCGATTATTGGAACGTATTTAGCCCAGGTTTCCTCTTCCATCGGAAACATTACCGACACAATTACGGCCCGATCCGGCCAGTCTTTCTTTATCTGGCGAATCTCATCAAGGTTGGTCTGCAACGGTCGATCGGTTATCAACTCGATATTGTTGAAACCTATAACCCTGCGTTCGTTACTGTGCAGCGTGCTGTAGCGAGGTCCGCTGACGTTTACGATCGGTGGATCTTCACCCAGCGTCTTCCACACGACACCACCCCAGCCGGCTTCGAATGCACGATTAACGTTATAACCCTTGTCCGTCGGTGGCGCGGAGGCCAGCCAGAACGGATTCGGCGACTTGATGCCAAGAAACTCTGATGTCAGATCTGCCATTAATATTGTCCGTTAGCCGCGCAAATACTTATCGATCGATATCGCGGCGACCTTGCCGTCCTGTACCGCGGAGACGGTCAGGTCATCATTACCAAAGACGCAGTCGCCACCTGCCCAAACGTCATCCAGTGATGTTTTTCGAGCGTCGCTGACCAGTAATTTTCCATGCTTCTGATCAATGGTGCTGGCGACGTCGCCCAGCGTATCGCTGGCTATCGACTGGCCAACAGCTTTGAAGACAACGTCCGCATCCAGCGACCAGGTCTCGCCAGTCATATGCAATTTTCCATCGGCGCCGAGTTCTGTTTTTTCAAACTCCACCCCGGCTACGCTATCTGATACCAGCAGCCTTTTGGGTGCCGCCCAGTGCCTTATGGTCACACCGCTGGTCTGCGCCAGTTCCTGTTCGAAAGCGCTTGCTCCCATCTGCTCCGGCCGCGTCGATAGACGATGTCGACATGCTCCGAGCCCAGTTGTTTGCTTTGCACCGCGACATCAATCGCTGTCATGCCGCCGCCAATAACCACGACTCGACGCCCGACAGGAAGTTTGCTCTTGTCCTCCGCCTGGCGAAGTTGGGCAATGTAGTCGACTGCATTCAGTACGCCATCAACGTCCTCATTGGCGATGCCAAGCTTGTTAACGCCACCCAGGCCAAAGCCGAGAAACACTGCATCGAACTCTGCACGCAGTTCCTCGAGCGTGATGTCGATACCCAGTGACTTGCCACCACGAACTTCTATGCCGCCAACGCCCAGAATCCACTGAACTTCCTGCTGGGCGAAATTGTTGACCGTTTTATAGGCCGCGATACCAAATTCATTCAATCCGCCAAGCTTGCGATCGCGATTGAAGACGACGACCTCGTGGCCGAGCGTCGCGAGGCGGTGTGCGCACGATAATCCCGCCGGTCCGCCGCCGACGACAGCCACACTCTTACCCGATGACGGGGCACGCTCGAACAGCGCGGTGTTTCTCTCGCAAAATCGGGTCGGTCGCATAACGCTGCAACAGGCCGATACTGACCGGTTTTTCTGTGTGCAGATTACGGACACAAGCCTCTTCACAAAGAATCTCGGTCGGACAGACACGCGCACACATGCCGCCCATAATATTTTCGCTCAAAATTGTATGTGCAGATCCCCTGACGTTATCGCTGCGAATTTTTTGTATGAACTGGGGTACGTCAATTCCGGTCGGGCAGGCTGTCGTGCACGGTGCGTCGTAACAAAAATAGCAACGATCGGCTTCAATAAGTGCATCCGAGCGTGACAGCGGAGCGTGCATATCATTGAAATTCTCGGGAAATTTCGTCAGTCGATAACCGTCCCGGATTGTATGTCAGCGTTACTCATTATTATCGTTTAACCGCTGTTGGTTGTTTGTGTGCTTTGCGTTTGCTGATGGCGTCGTAGTAGTTCGCAAAAGGCGGTCGGTCAACATAGTTTCCTGCGCCACGCTCTACATTCAGTTTGCCATCGGCGTAAACCACGTTGCCCTGGCTGATCGTGTGTGAAGCACATCCCGTCACCGTCATGCCTTCAAAAATATTGTAATCAATTTTCTGCTGGTGTGTTTTTGCGGATATTGTCTTCGTTGCCGCCGGATCCCAGACAACGACGTCGGCATCGGCGCCGACTGCAATATTGCCCTTGCGTGGGAAGACGTTGAATATCTTCGCAGCATTGGTTGACGTAATCGCGACAAACTCGTTCATCGTCAGTCGCCCGGTGCTAACACCGTGATGCCAGAGGACTTCCATGCGATTCTCGATGCCGGCGGTGCCGTTTGGAATCATGCGAAAGTCGTCCTTGCCGGCAGCTTTCTGGTCAGCACAAAAACAGCAGTGATCCGTCGCGGTTGTCTGCAGGTTACCTGACTGCAGGCCATGCCACAGCGCCTCCTGATGTTCTTTTGCCCGAAACGGCGGGCTCATTACGTGCGCCGCCGCGACCTCAAAATCCTTGTCTCTGTAAACTGATTCATCAATCAGCAAGTGGCCCGCAAGAACCTCGCCGTAGACACGCTGACCTTCATTGCGGGCGCGGGTAATCGCTTCAAGCGACTGTCGACAGGAGTTGTGCACTATATAAATCGGGACGCCAAGTACCTCCGCTATGCGGATAGCGCGATTGGCAGCTTCGCCTTCGACTTCGGGAGGACGCGACAGGGGGTGTCCTTCCGGGCCCGTGATTCCCATGTCGTAAATCTTTTGCTGCAGGTTATAGACCAGTTCACCATTTTCGGCATGGCAGGTCACTATGGCGCCGAGCTCAATTGCCCTGGAAAAACTGTTCACCAGTATCTCGTCATCGGCCATGATGGCGCCTTTGTACGCCATGAAATGTTTAAAGCTGTTTACGCCATGTTTTTTGACCAGCGTTTCCATGTCCGCAGCAACCGTGTCGTCCCACCATGTGATCGCGACATGAAAGCTATAGTCGGCGACGGATTTCTCCGCCCATTCGCGCCATTGATTGTAGGCTTCGAGGATATTCTGCTGTGGGTTGGGAATGACGAAGTCGATAATCATCGTCGTGCCGCCAACAAGGCCCGCTGCCGTACCTGTCTCGAAGTCTTCGCTGGCTACCGTTCCCATAAACGGTAACTGCATGTGTGTATGCGGATCGATGCCGCCTGGCATTACGAACTGGCCGCCCGCATCGACGACTTCTGCCTTGGCCGGAAAATCGAGACCTTCTCCAACACCAACAATCTTGCCGTTATCGCAGAGCACATCTGCACGCCAGCTTTGCTCAGCAGTTACAACGGTTCCACCTTTGATCAGGACTGCCATCTCAGGACCTCTTGTTCATCAAATAATAGATCACACCACCGAGGGTCGATCCGGTAAACCAGCCATAACTATAAAACCAATCGTGAAATACACTGCTGCCGCCCGAAATAATTGCAACAATCGTGAGGCTCACGGGGACCAGGAATGCAACGAAGCCCGGCACGTTCCACGCCGGATAGGTGCCGCCGTCTTTATAGAGTGACAGCAGATCATAGGATTGTTTGCGTACCAGGAAGTAATCGACAATCATGATGCCGGCAATCGGGCCGAGCAGGCTCGAATAGCCGACCAGCCAGTTCGAGTACAGGCTCTCAAGACTGACATCCGATTCGAGCCAGCCGAGTCTTTTTAGTAACTCCCAGCTCATCAGCGCAATACCGATAAAACCGGTGAGCAACACGCCCTTGGCTTCGTTAATGTACTTCGGTGCAACGTTCTGGAAGCTGTTGGTTGGCGAGACGATATTTGCGGCCGTGTTGGTCGAAATTGTCGCGATAATAATCATTAACATGGCCAACGCGACCCACCCCGTACTCTCGATCTTGCCGATCAGGTTGATCGGATCAGATATTGTCTCGCCGACCAGGTCGACGGAAGCCGCTGTCAGCAAGACGCCAAGCCCTGAAAACAGGAACATTGTCAGCGGAAGTCCTATTATCTGGCCAGCAATCTGGCTGCGCTGCGATCTCGCGAAGCGGCTGAAGTCGGGAATATTAAGAGATAGCGTAGCCCAGAAACCGACCATCGCTGTCAGCGCTGCCATAAAGTAATGGAAAACCGGTGCGCCCTCGGGTCGTGATGCAGGAATCGCAAGCACTTCGCTGATGGAAACTTTTGGCAACGCCCAAAAGACAAGCCCAAAGGCGACAGCGAGCAGTAACGGCGCCGCGATGGCCTCAAGATGTTTGATCGATTCGGAGCCGCGGATTACGACGGTTATGTTGAGAACCCAGAAAATGAAGAAGCCGATGACTTCGCCGGTGCCACCCAACGCCGCCCAGCCGTCGAACATCGCTGAAAACAAAAGGTGAATCGCGATTCCACCGAACAGCGTTTGTACGCCAAACCAGCCACAAGCGACGATCGCACGAACCAGTGCCGGCACATTCGAACCGATGATGCCAAATGATGCACGCAAAACAACCGGGCAGGGTATGCCGTAACGGGTACCCGGATAAGCATTCAAAGTGAGCGGGATAAGCACCACGATATTGGCGACGAAAATCGTCCACAGCGCCTCGGTGACTGAAAGACCGAAATAGGCAGTCAGTACACCGCCCAACGTATACGTGGGCACGCAGATGGCCATGCCAACCCAGAGTGATGCCACGTTCCAGCGCGACCAGGTTCTCTGCTCAGCTTTGGTTGGTGCGATGTCTTCGTTAAAGCGGGGGCTATTGGCAATATCATCGCCAACGACGAGCTCTATGTGCTCGCCGACAGTTCTCAGTGTGCTTAGCGACTCCGCCATATTAATAGTCGATCAGTGTGTCGTAGAGTTCAGGCCGCCGGTCACGGAAGAACTGCCAGGTATTGCGAACTTCCCTGATCATGTCGAGATCGATCTCATGTACGAGCAATTCATCTTCCCCGTAACTTGCCTGCGCTTCAATCTGGCCGCGCGGGTTGACGATATAACTCGAACCGTAAAACTCTCCCATCTCATCGGCCCAGGGTTCTTCTTTGCCGATGCGGTTAATTGCACCGATGAACACACCATTCGCTGCGGCCGACGCGGGTTGTTCGAGTTCCCACAGGTATTTGCTTAAGCCTGCAACGGTTGCGGACGGATTAACGATATATTCAGCACCGTTAAGTGCGAGTGCGCGCCAGCCTTCAGGAAAGTGCCGGTCGTAGCAAATGTAGACGCCGAGTTTCACGTACGCGGTGTCAAAAACCGGGTAGCCGAGGTCGCCGGGTTTGAAGAAAAACTTTTCGTAAAAGCCGGGATCAACCTGCGGTATATGCGTCTTGCGGTACTTGCCAAGATAACTGCCATCCGCATCAATGACCGCGGCAGTGTTGTAATAGACGCCGGGCATGTCTTCTTCATAAATCGGTACAACGATGACCATGTTGTACTTCTTCGCATATTCCTGCATCAGCCTGGTCGTGTGCCATCCGGAATACTCTCCGCCGCGCCGTACCATTTGCGGTCCTGGCTCGGGCAGAAATAGGCCTGGGTAAATACTTCCTGAAAGCACAGAACCTGCACACCTTGTTTGCCGGCATCGTCGATAAACGGCGCATGCGCCTCGAGCATGACATCCCGGATCTCGTCAGGAGACGAGTTGATATCCGCTTTGAACGCCATCTGGATCAGTCCGCACTTTACTTTCGCCATCATGGGCCTCGCTTTTTGAGTTGTTATCGGCGCCGGATTACGGTCAGCGGCGCCGCTGCAATGATGTAGCCACAGTTTAGCCGTAAGGCAGTGGTTTTTCGATGGTTTTTACGATTCGTAGCCAGATTTTTCGATTAACTG
>PVMK01122554.1_pt1 | contig 41655 bp, 23 predicted proteins | sample 1853481 | NCBI WGS metagenome assembly PVMK01 (sample SAMN08533507, study PRJNA380276) | Marine sediment metagenome, whole genome shotgun sequencing project.
GTGCAATATTGATCGTGATGCCGCGCTCTTTCTCTTCTGGCGCATTGTCGATCGATTCGAACGGCCGGTAATCCGCAGACCCGGTGAAAGCACAGTACTTGGTGATCGCCGCCGTCAGTGTCGTTTCCCATGGTCGATATGCCCCATGGTGCCTACATTCATATGCGGCTTCGTCCGCTCAAATTTCTTCTTGGCCATAAATATTCTCCTGCGAATAATTCAAAGTAATATCCTTTATGCTATAACCAATTTTGCTACGCTCTCAGCCACTTGAGCGTAATGATCAAATTCCATCGTAAATGCGCCTCTGCCTTGAGTTGCTGATCTCAGGTCTGTCGCATATCCAAACATCTCAGCTAAAGGGACCATAGATTTAACAGCTTGGGAATTTCCAGATCGCAATTCGGTCCCCAAAATCTCACCCCGGCGAGCGTTCAACTGCCCGATTGTGTCTCCTAAATATTCCTCTGGGAGCACAACTTCAACTTTCATAATTGGCTCTAATAATACCGGCTTCGCTCTCTGGATACCCTCTTTGAACGCCATAGAGGCAGCCATTTTAAATGCAATCTCGCTTGAATCAACCTCATGAAATGAACCATCGTACAGCCTGATCTTAACATCTACGACAGGATACCCGGCTAATACTCCAGCCTCAGCAGATTCAAATACCCCTCTCTTGATGGCATTAAAATATTCTTTTGGGATCACACCACGTACGATGTCATTTTCAAACTCAATCCCTGATCCAACCTCTCCAGGTTCAATCTCGAGTATTACATGGCCATATTGACCACGTCCGCCAGTCTGCTTGACGTAACGGTATTCCGCTCTTTCCACTGGCCTGGTGATCGATTCACGGTAAGCGACTTGTGGACGCCCAACGCGGGCTTGAACTTTGAATTCTCTAAGCATACGGTCAACGAGAACTTCTAAGTGCAGCTCTCCCATGCCAGAAATGATCGTTTGACCTGTATCCTGGTCAGTCCGGACATGAAAAGTAGGGTCTTCTTCGGAGAGTTTTCGTAAAGTATCCGCCATCTTGTCCTGGTCAGCTGTCGTCTTTGGTTCAATAGCTACAGAGATCACTGGTTCGGGGAAAGATATCGCCTCGAGTACGATAGGATTTGAAGCGACACACAAGGTTTCTCCAGTAAATGAGTTCTTAAGTCCCAGTGTGGCGCCAATATCACCAGCAAGTACTTCGTTCACATCTTCCCGACGGTCGGCATACATCCGCAGAAGACGTCCAATGCGTTCTTTCTTGCCTTTGGTTGAGTTAAATACCATGGTACCTTGCGTGATTTTTCCTGAGTAAACTCGTACATATGCCAGACGTCCAACATAAGGATCGGTTACGATTTTGAATACTAAAGCGCTCAACGGAGCATCATCTTCTGGAGAACGCTCTATTTCCTTATCTTTACCTGGAATAAATCCTCGCACTGGCGGGACTTCAGTAGGTGAGGGAAGATATTCAATAATTGCATCCAGTAAGGGTTGAACACCTTTATTCCGTAAAGAGCTGCCACAATAAACTGGGGTCGCAACATTTGCAATGACTGCTTTTCTTAATGCTGATTTGAGTTCTTCAACTGTAATATCCTCCCCTTCCAAATACTTCAATGTCAAATCGTCATCGTTTTCAGCGATCTGTTCAACCATGCGCTCGCGCATTTCCGAAACCACTGGAATCAGATCTGGCGGGATTTCAGTTTCCCGAGGTTCATCTCCCAAACCATCATCCCAATAAATTGCTCTTTCTGAGAGCAAATCTACGACACCCTGGAATTCCGCTTCCGAGCCAATGGGCACCTGGACGGGAATCGGATTTGCCCCAAGTCTTTCACGCACCATATCGATAGTTCTTTCAAAGGATGCTCCAAGGCGATCCATTTTATTCACAAAACAAATTCGGGGTACTTGATAGCGATCTGCTTGCCGCCAAACGGTCTCACTCTGAGGTTCAACCCCTTGAACCGCGTCAAATATGACAATTCCACCGTCTAATACACGTAAAGACCTCTGGACTTCAGCCGTGAAATCGATGTGTCCCGGTGTATCAATGAGATTGATTTGGTAATCCTTCCAAACAGCAGAGACTGCTGCAGAAACAATCGTAATCCCCCGTTCTCGTTCTTGGTCCATCCAATCTGTGACCGTTGTTCCATCATCCACGGATCCAATTCGGTGGGTCTTGCCGGTATAGTACAAGATACGCTCGGTAGTTGTTGTCTTACCAGCGTCGATATGGGCAATGATGCCAATATTTCTATACCGCTCAATTGGGTGTTGGCGAGTCATAACGAAAGTTTATCTCCCAATCCGGTAATGCGAGAAAGCACGATTTGATTCGGCCATCTTATGGGTTTCATCTCTCTTACGAATAGATGAACCAGTGTTATTGAAGGCGTCCATTAATTCACCAGCCAGCTTCTCGGAAAAGGATCTACCTGAACGCGCTCTGGCAGCTGCCAGGATCCAACGAGTCGCCAGGGCGAATTGACGATCAACCGATACCTCCATCGGAACCTGGTATGTAGCACCACCAACCCGGCGAGGTTTTACTTCCATGACTGGAGAAACATTCTTAAGTGCCTGCTGGAAAACCTCTAAGGGAGCTTTCTTGGATTGCTTTTCAAGCAGGTCGAATGTGTCATACACAAGGCGAGTCGCGGTACTCTTTTTTCCACGCTTCATAACTCGGTTGATAAATGATTGAAGCTGTACATTGTTATAGCGTACATCCGGTTTAATCTTTCGTTTCGGTGGTCGATTGCGTCTTGGCATTCTAATTCTCCAATTCAGAATTCAATAAGTTCTTGTTGGAATTATTGACAGCAATTCTCTAAATGAGTATCTTATTCTTTTGGCCGTTTTGAACCGTATTTAGAACGTCCCTGACGACGATCAGAAACACCACCAGTATCCAATGTACCGCGCACGATGTGGTAGCGGACACCAGGCAAGTCCTTGACCCGACCGCCTCGCACTAACACTACAGAGTGTTCCTGAAGAGTATGTCCTTCACCAGGGATATAGGCAGTCACTTCAATCCCGTTTGTCAGGCGTACACGTGCAATTTTACGTAAGGCTGAATTCGGTTTTTTAGGCGTCATAGTGCGTACAATCGTGCACACACCGCGCTTCTGTGGTGCACCCATAGGTTGGCGAACTCGGCGCTGCTTATTCGTGTTTAATGTATACAGCAGTGCTGGAGACTTACTCTTGATTTTCTTGGACTTGCGTCCCTTGCGGACCAATTGATTAATCGTTGGCACCTGCGCCTCCAATTCTCTACCTGTTTGTAATCTTTCTGATTTACCTCGTTCGTTTAGAGGTAACTTCCTCTTCCAATCAGGGAGGCCATCGGTCGTGCGCGATGGCCTCGCAATTCTTTCCGATATCAATATAGGCAGGTAATTCCCTACCATTTTGGAAATGGGCAACGATCTGGGATTTTACCACGCCCCTTTATGAGCGTCAAGTCTGGAGATGGCTATTTTCTCTTCTCAGAAATTCTCTCCTAAACCCAACAATCCTGTGCTTACACGTGGAGGACGAGAACGCTCTTCGTCCTTTCCAAAGCGAATGATCTCACCAGTATCACTGACGGCTTCAACGGCGAGCCCGAGGCTCTGCAGTTCTTTCACTAGAACTCGGAACGATGCAGGAAGGCTTGGTTCTTCGATCGGTTCGCCTTTAACTATCGCTTCATAAGTTTTGACACGACCTTGAACATCATCGGATTTAACCGTCAGCATCTCTTGCAGCGTATAAGCTGCACCGTAGGCTTCAAGCGCCCACACTTCCATTTCACCAAAACGCTGCCCACCAAATTGAGCTTTACCACCCAGAGGTTGTTGTGAGACGAGGCTGTACGGACCGGTCGATCGGGCGTGAACTTTATCTTCAACCAGGTGGTGCAGCTTCATTATTGACATGATCCCGACTGTGACGGGCTGATCGTAAGGCCGACCGGTTTTGCCATCCCTCAATCTCTGCTTCCCCAAAACTGGGATCGGAAGATTGGTCTCCAACATTGTTTTCTTCGCACGCCCCCATAATTTATTCTCAGGAGTTCTTTCCACTCGATAGCCCAAATGAAGCATCCAAAGACGCAGACAGGCATTCACCGCGCGGGTATCTTGGGCAGAACGTTCGCTCTCATGAATTTCTGTGCCATCGAAATCCAAGATTTCATCTGGGTTGAGGCCCTTATCTTTCAACCATTCTTTTAATACTGCCCGGCGGGCATATTGACGGTCTGACACAATCTTGTATACATCGTAATCACGCTCTCCTAACCACGCCTCAAGATACAAGTTGCGAACTTCTTCATCATCTTTGATAGTTTCAGGATCGTATTCGTATTGACTTAGCCATTTCCAAGATTGTTCCCCTGCTTCGTTCCAGGCGGCATCGATCATCCAGGCTCTGGCTAATTCGGCATCAATTTCTGATTCTTTTGCTCCATCGAACACTGGAGTAATTGCCCTGAAACCTAGCCGACTAGCTGCCCACCCCAAGTGTGTTTCCAAGACCTGTCCGAGGTTCATCCGTCCCGGTATCCCTGTCGGGTTTAAGATGATCTCAATTGGTGTGCCATCATCAAGGAACGGCATATCTTCCGCAGGAACGACTCGAGAGACAACGCCTTTGTTTCCATGACGGCCAGCCATTTTATCACCAGCGGTAATTTTTCTACGCTGGGCAACAGAAACCCTGACCATCATATCCACGCCCGCGGAAAGATCAGAATTATCCTCTCTGGTGAACAACTTCACATCAACAACCTTTCCGCGTTCACCATGCGGCATTCGCAAAGAGGTGTCTTTCACGTCACGTGATTTTTCTCCAAATATCGCTCTGAGCAACCGCTCCTCTGGAGATAACTCTCTTTCACCCTTGGGAGATATCTTCCCGACGAGGATATCATTCGGTCCCACTTCAGCGCCAAGACGAATAATGCCTTGTTCATCCAGGTCTTTAATCGCCTCCTCACCAACGTTCGGGATATCGCGAGTTATCTCCTCCGGACCAAGTCTTGTATCGCGGGATTCAACTTCATATTTTTCAATATGAATAGATGTGTACAAATCTTCCTGGACCAAATTCTCGGAGATCACAATCGCGTCTTCAAAATTCGCTCCTTCCCAGGAAAGAAAAGCCACAGTGACATTCTGGCCCAAGGCCAGCTCGCCGGCATCTGTTGAGGAGGAATCTGCAATCACATCGCCCTTTTGTATCCGCTGACCTTTGACGACTGCAGGCCGCTGATCAATACATGTGCTCTGATTTGACCGTGTATACTTCCTTAATTGATATAGATGGTCACCGTCACCGTTACGGACCAAGACATGCTTGCTAGTAACTGACACAACCTCACCAGCCTCCTCTGCGACGATCACTTGTCCAGAATCTCGGGCGGCATAAAACTCCATTCCAGTTGATACTTGTGGGATTTCAGGCTTTAACAATGGGACAGCCTGGGCTTGCATATTAGAACCCATCAAAGCGCGATTGGCATCGTCATGCTCAAGGAACGGTATTAATCCGGCGCTGATGCCCACAGTTTGGTTCGGTGCAACATCCATATAATCGATGTATTCAGGGTTGAAAAAGTCGAATCCAGAATGCTGCCGGCCAGATACCCGGCTACGAACGAACTCATTGTTATCAGTCAGGGGCGTGTTCCCCTGAGCGATAACAAATTTATCCTCCGCATCTGCAGAGAGGTACTCCCGTTCATCCGATACATAAGGGACAATCAATATCTCATCTATTCCTGAGGAGGGGATCGATCTGGCCATTTTCTTAGTAATCCGCTCCCCAGCTTTTCCGATCACTTTTTTGGTTTTCTTGTGAACCAGATCTACTCGCAATGCCCTTCCGATCAGACCTGGATCTCTTGCTGGTAAGGATTTTTGAACTATACGGTAAGGTGTTTCAATGAAGCCATATTGATTTACTTTGGCATATGAAGCCAAACGACCAATCAAACCGATGTTTGGACCTTCAGGAGTCTCGATTGGACAAATTCGGCCATAGTGGGAATGATGGACGTCGCGCACATCAAAGCCAGCTCTTTCCCTCCGCAGACCGCCAGGACCAAGTGCTGATAAGGTGCGCTTATGGCGTAACTCAGCCAGTGGGTTGGTTTGGTCCATAAATTGTGATAACTGGCTGGAACCAAAAAACTCCCGCAAGGCGGCGACTACTGGGCGGATATTGATCAGCGTTATCGGTGACAGCTGATCTTGATCGCGAATCGACATGCGCTCTTTGATAACTCGTTCCATACGGCGCATACCAATGCGCAATTTGTTTTGGATCAGCTCCCCCACTGTCTTAGCACGACGATTCCCCAAATGGTCTATATCATCCGGTGATTGAACGCCGTTATTGATCGCGATCATTCGGCGAATCAAATAGATAAGGTCCCACTTGGTGATCATGCGGCGATCAATATCCACATGTTCATAGAGCTCTAATTTCTGATTCAGCTTATAACGACCGACACGCTCGAGGTCATAATGTCGCTGATCAAAGAGCTGTTCTTCAAGGAATTCACGTGCATTTTCTAATGTCGCCGGATCACCCGGACGCATCCGCCTGAAGAATTCTAGCAAAGCTGCCTCGGCGATTGTGTGGTTATGGGACAAATCCCACTCTGGTTCCTGAGCCAGGGTAGAGGCAATAAACATTCGGTCAGGATTATTATCTACATCACTAAAAATCTCGAGCAGCTCTTCATCTGTGCCTTCCTTTATAGGAGAGTCAGGTAATCCGTCATCGACAGTTGCGAGGGCCCTCAGGAAAATAGTTATTGGAACTATCCGCTTACGATTGAATCTGAGAGTCAGGTAATCACTCTTCCGGGTCTCAAATTCCATCCACGCGCCACGATCAGGGATCAATTTTGCGATAGCTAATGGACGACCAGTTGAGCGGTCTCTTGGGGCCTCAAAATACACTCCGGGAGACCTGATTAACTGTGAGACAACAACACGTTCAGTACCATTGATGATAAAGGTACCTTTTTCCGTCATTTCCGGGAAATCACCCAAAAAGATATCTTGTTTTATCGGTTCAGGTACATCTGGTCCTGCAAGAAGAACAGACACATAAAGTGGAGAAGCGTAAGTTAAATCGCGCTCCACACAATCTTCAATAGAATGCTTCGGTTCTTCAAACCAATATTTCAAGCCCCACTCTTCTGACTCCGGGGTCCGGCTGGGGAAATATAGCTTCATGCCCTTGTTGTACGATTCTATCGGCGAGATTTCATGGAATAAATCAGCAAGTCCCACGGATTTTAATCTGGCGAAGGAGTCGATCTGAACCTCGATCAAATCGGGTAAAGGAATCGTTACATCAATACGGGCATAAGACTTACTTGCTTCAGAGGATACCATACAGCGCTCCTGAAAAAATAGACACTATATTCTAGTAAACACGCGTATTGCGGATAACGTGATGGTAGTTTTACCAACCGTTTTACGCAATTAGGAATAATTATTCTTAGAATTGTCCGACCAATATCTTCTTTATCGTGATTAAACCGATTAGACAATCGGTAATTATAGCAGAAAATTCAAATTCAAGTCAAGCTAATTTGTGCGATTTGTTATTGTTCAGCGAAATTGACACCCTCCATTTATTATGGAAAAAGCTCTTTATGGGTGTTCTTATGGCAAAAATCAGTTTCCTCCGTTCAAATTGATCAATCTACAACAACTATCTGGCAAAACCTAGAGTGACCAATTGATATCCAATCCCCAATTGAAAGAAGACTGAGAGGAAAATATCAATTTCTTATCCGACCAGCGGTCAATTCAAAATTTACGTTCACGTTTATTCTTATTGCGGTGATAGAATATTGCCATGGATCAATTTCCTTCGGATTTCAAGTCTGGTTTTGTGGCAATAATGGGTCGCCCAAATGTTGGTAAGTCTACCTTGGTTAATCAACTTTTAGGGACAAAGATTGCAGCAACATCGCCCTGGCCGCAGACCACACGCAAGACACAAATGGGAATCCTGACGCTTGAGCATGCACAAATTGTATTTGTCGACACGCCTGGGTTTCATAATCCCATCCACAAACTCGGCGAGAAAATGAATCAGGAAGCGCTCCAGGTACTGGAAGAAAGCGATATTATCCTTTTCCTGGTGGATATCAGTCAGCCACCTCATGAAGAGGATCGGTTATTAGCTGGCCCTCTTTTAAGTATGCGGCGCTCTGTTCCTGTCATAATCGCATTAAATAAATCAGACATAAAAACCAAGGATCTCAACGAGGTACACGCGGAACTTTACCAAGATTTAGCCCCACTATCAGAGTCGATTATGATCTCGTCTACCATTGGTGATAATCTTGATCAACTGGTCAGTAAACTGATAACCCTGCTCCCTGATGGACCACCATTCTTCCCAGATGACCAGTTGACTGATCTTTACGAACGAGAGATAGCTGCTGATTTGATCCGCGAATCTGTTTTATTCAATCTCCGGGCAGAAGTCCCTCACAGTATCGCGGTTAGGATCGATGAATTCAAAGATAGGAACGAAAGCACAACTTATATCGCGGCCACTTTATTTGTTGAGCGTGATTCGCAGAAGGGCATTGTCATTGGTCAGGGTGGAGAGAAACTTAAAAAGATCGGTATTGATGCTCGACAAAAAATTGAAGAATTACTTGGAAGAAAAGTCTATCTTCGCTTACGAGTAAAAGTTCGTAAAAATTGGCGCAATGATGAGGCAGCTTTACGGTTGTTCGGCTTTAAAGATTAAATTCTCACATCAGTTAAATTATTAAATTTCAATAATAATTTATCCGACAAATGAATATTTTTATTAGCAGAATTGCTCTTTCCCCCGCTGTTAAAAATTGGGTTGCTGTCGCGAACAAGATGAAATTGCGTATCCCAATATTTATCTACTCATTCGTGATCGCATTATTCCTCATTTCTGCTCTTCTCACGATAATAGGCCCGAACAGTGAATAGAACTCATTCCCATTTTTGTTAATTAGTTTTGGCGAATTTTTTTTCTTCATCTCGGATACATTGCTGACATGGAATAAATCCGTTAACCCGATCATATATGGGAGTCGTTTCGTGATCATCACCTACCATTTCGCTCAAATCACAATCACTATTGGAGCGGGATTGAATTTTCTACCAAAGACAGACAAGTTCCATCAAGAAATAAATCCCCCCTCCCTGACTGATCCGAGCCTTTGCTCAAATCTAACTTCCAAGGAGAGGGGTTTCGTTTTTTTTTCAGCGAATTATGGGGGTGCTACAGGATAAAAGTCTCCAATATTAGCTGTCTCCGGACGGGTCTGGAATTTCCTCTGAAGAATCTGCCTCCGGGTTCTCATCTTCAAGAGACGGCTTTTCTGGTGTCTCGATTAGCTCTGCCTTGAATGGTGCTTCATCAACCTCACTTACTTCTTGTTCTGGTTGGTATGAATGGGTCCCAAAGCGGGTTAAGATAACACCACCCAAGCCAAACATACCAATGAGTGCTGGGATCAACCACCCGACACATGGAATTAATGTCCCGAGGCTGTCGACCACCAATGCCAAACCGAAGGTGCCTACACCTGCGGCTAATGGGACAGGCCAATCCCGGTCAAAAGTTTTGGCAATCCTTAGGCCAATTTCAAGACCAATAGCTATCCGTCCAAAGACCCATGCCACCACCAATGCCAGAAGGCCAAGCAAACTGATCGGTGAGAGAATGCAAGTGATGGCGAGCAAGAGCAATACAATTGGAGCCAGGATCACTGTTAGTAAGCCGACGCCTCCAGACATGAGAGGTTGCTTTACAATCGCCTGCGATGTCCGGGTTGTCGGCATTGGCAGGAACATTGCGACCAACGCTGCTAATGCACCCCATAATAATGTGCGGAAGGCAAACCAGAATATTCTCCATAAGGTAAACCCGGCTGGACTAAACATCGGTTCAAACCGTGTTAACGTGGGTAAGTCGATTGTGCCGGGAAGTAGAGACAACGCCGGAACATCAACGCCTGTGATCACCTGTCCACTGACTTGAGCACCCGGTTCACGATGTAACGTACCAGCTACAGTTGTCAAATCACCATCAATAGTTGCGTTTTCCTTGAGATTAACCACTCCTCCCACACCGACTACATTCCCTTCAACCAGACTATCTATAGTGAGGATCCCACCGAAGACAACGATATCCCCTTCCACAATAGAATCTTGCTCAATTGATGCTGTACCCCCAAACACGATTAAACTGCCATCTAATATATCACCACTGTCAAGGGTGAAAGTCCCCCCTGCGACCACGCGGTCATCCTGTAATTCTTTTGCCATTGCGGTTCCTGGAATTAAAAGAATTACGATCGTGATCAGAAAAACTAAGTACTTGTATTGCTTCTTCATACGGATACCCTCCTGGGGAATAGAATTGTTCTTGCAAAGAAAGTCAGTACCAATGTCACCAAGCAGGCGGTAAATGCAATTATGAACCACCATGTTGTCGGTACACTGACAATTAACACCTCAACAAATGGAATGAACGCGATCTGCATTGCACTTGCCAGATTTAGAAAGCCGGCGATTAATGTCGCTCCGGTGATGAACAACTGTATTGGGGTTTGGACGGAATTAAAGAATTGAATCACCATTAATGAGAGTACAAATAGGGCTGCCCCAGCGGTAACAGCAAAGTACACCCATGAGGCTCGCTTTTCCTTCTGTTCGCTCTCTTGAGCACTCAGGTCAACCAAACGCGCTTGCCAGCGGTTAGTGAATCCGGCAGAAGGCTGTTCCATTGGGAGTTCTTGGAAGAAACCTTGTACATCTCTCCAAGAGGTCGATAATTGACGACATGATTTGCACGATTCGATGTGCTCATGCAACCTCTGCTCTTCATCCGGAGATAGATGTTCCTCCGAAACCAACCATGATTCAAAGGGCTTGTGACCCATAAGATTGCCTTTCCAAACCTGACAAGGTTTGTTTCTGATCCGTCCAGGTCTTTGCGAGTTGCACCCTAGCTCTATGCATGCGACTTTTTACTGCACTGATAGTTAGATCTAAGGCACTCGCTATCTCTTCGTATGAAAACTCATGCCAATAAAACATAATCATTGCCGCTCTATCTGTTTCGCTGAGGACGTTCAAGAGTGAACGCACTCGATTTTGTTGTTCATTCTCTGAGAGTGATGCTTCCGGATTAGGACCAGGATCTGGAATATCGAGAAATGGATTGTCCTCAAAGTGGGTAATGTTCAAACGTTTTCGGCGGAGCTGATCTATACAATAATGAGCAGCAATTGATAATAACCAGGTTGAAAATGATCGTTTTCTATCAAAGGTCTTCATTGCTTTATAAGCACGGATGAAAGTCTCTTGTGCCGCATCCTCAGCTTCGTAAGGATCTCCTAACATGCGATAGCATAAGTTGTATACAGCAACCTGGTATGCATCCACTAATTCAGTGAATGCTTGCGAATCTCCCTTTTGAGCCAGAATTAACTTTTCCGATTCACCTTCCGGCACTGCATTGCTCCCGTTGACCATATTAAACTTTAGGGTGACTACTATAATCATGGTAGTCACTTTTTCTCACTCTAATTAAGTATACGTGGATTTTTAGGAAAAGTTGCATGAAGTAAGATCGGTTTAGATTATGTCATTGACCATATTAAACTTATATCATGCTGTTACAAAATGAACAATCCCGTCAAGGAAAATCTTGGCGGGATTGTTAAAAAAACTACTGGAATTCTTTTTAATCTGCAGCTATGGGAGGTGGTGTTGCTTCAACACTATCTTCAGATAGAACTTCTGCGAGAATTGTTTCTTCCACCTCTTCCTTTTCTTGGGTAATATCTTCCAGCTCTCCCTCAGTAAAGCGACCGGGAACAAATCCCGTCCCAGCTGGGATTAATTTTCCGATGATCACATTCTCTTTCAATCCAAAAAGATTGTCCTCAGCAGCTGCAATAGCCGCTTGAGCAAGCACCTTGATCGTGTGCTGGAACGATGAAGCAGATAGGAAAGATTCGGTATTTAGAGAAGCTTTGGTAATACCCAGCAAGACTTCAATGTATCTGGCAGGTCGGAGATTTTCACCCAAAAGGCGCTCATTTTCTTGTTTTAATTTAAGGTAATCCAAGAGATCTTCCGGCAACAATTTCGTGTCTCCAGGATGAGTGATTTGAACCTTGGACATCATCTTTCGGATTATGACCTCAAAGTGTTTATCGTTGATGTTCTGCCCTTGGGAACGATACACTTTTTGAACTTCAGAAAGTAAGTATTTCTGGCACTCTAATCGACCCTGAATTCGCAAGATTAAGTGTGGATTCAACGACCCTTCGGTCAATGGCTGCCCCGGTTCAACATGATCACCACTCTTTACCAGTAAGCGGGAATTACTAGGAATCTCATACTCCTCTTCTTGCCGAACTTCATATGAAACGATAACTTTTTCGTTTTCTTTGTCATCCGTAGGCTCAACGCGAACCCTACCAGCATTCTGAGCTGTAATCGTTGCCTCTTCAAGGCTTGCGAGAATTTCACCTTTTTTGACTTCACCCCCATCCTCGACAGTGATTGTGTACCCGGCAGGAAGATCATATTCTTCGCTGATCATTTCGCTGTGTTCAACACGGACAACTCTTAAATCACTATACCTGTCAGATTGCTCCACGAAAGCGGCTCCGGCTATTTCAGTGACAACAGCTTCGCCTTTGGGAGTCTTGCGCGCTTCGAAAAGCTCTTCTACACGTGGTAATCCAGTCGTGATATCTCCAACGGCGGCAACACCACCAGTATGGAAAGTTCGCAGGGTCAACTGGGTCCCGGGCTCACCAATTGATTGAGCCGCAATAATACCTACCGCAGAACCAACATCAACCAGTTTCCCTCGTCCCAAATCCTTACCATAACAATATGCACAAATTCCATGACCCAACTGACAGGTCAAAGGTGAGCGGACGAGAACCTCATCTAAATCCGCGTCAGTGATGCGTCGTACTTGATCCTGGTTAATCATCTCGTCTCGATCGACCAACACCTCGCCTGTACTTTGATCAATAACCGGTGCAGCAGCATAACGAGCATAAATCCGATTGCCCATCGATTGTCCAGCAATATCATCAGATTTTCTGATGGTCAACCCTTCGAGGGTTTCGCAATCCTCGTCATTGATAATCACATCCTGGGCAATATCAACCAGGCGGCGAGTCAAATAGCCAGCATCAGCAGTTCTCAGTGCTGTGTCTGCAAGACCTTTGCGGGCACCATGAGTGGATATGAAGTATTCAAGTGCTGTCAAACCCTCACGGAAATTTGATCGGATTGGAAGTGGAATGATGCGTCCAGAAGGATCCGCCATCAAACCGCGCATTCCCGCCAACTGGGATATTGGCTGGTACCCACCTTTTGTGGCACCCGAATTTGCCATAGTAGCCAAATTACCATTCGGATCAAGCGTCTTTTTAACGCTATCGGATAGATCAATGGTGGTTTTTTGCCAGATCTCGATCAGCCGTTCATTTTGCTCATGCTCAGTAAGTAAACCCCGGCGAAAGTCTCGCTGGATCCCTTCAGCCTGCTGCAAGGAAGCCGCAATGATCTCACCCTTTTCCTCTGGTATGGTGATATCAGATACAGCCAGTGTGATACCAGATTGGGTGGCATAGGCAAACCCAATATCCTTAAGCCTGTCAGCGACTTGAGGTGTACCAGCCTCTCCTACGATCTCATGTAACTCGGCTACTAAATCTTTCAGGCCACCTTTGTCTAATACGTGATTTACGAACTGGACCTCTTCTGGCAAAACCTGGTTGAAAAGCACACGGCCAATAGTTGTATCGATTAAACGAAATTCCGGCTCAGGTAGGCGAGTACCTTCATCGTCATACCAAGTCGAAGAGTAAAGCTTGATTTTTGTATGCACTTGAACCTGGTCTAATTGATAAGCCATTTCAACTTCATCCATCGTCCCAAAGATACGCCCATCACCTGGATGTTCTCGATCAGCACCCTCGGTAGTCAGATAGTAGACGCCTAAGACAATATCTTTAGATGGACTGATGATAGGTTCACCATCAGCCGGTTTAAGCAAATTGCGTGAAGAGAGCATTAACTGGCGGGCTTCCCAAACAGCTTTCTGAGATAACGGTACATGAACGGCCATCTGGTCCCCATCGAAGTCAGCATTGAATGCAGTGGTTACAAGTGGATGTAATTGAATTGCACTTCCCTCAATCAGAATTGGTTCAAAAGCCTGGATACCCAATCGATGGAGAGTTGGGGCACGGTTGAGCAATACTGGTCTCTCTTTGATCACCTCTTCCAGAACTTCCCACACTTCAGGACGATTGCGTTCGATGAAGCGTTTCGCACCACGTACATTAGCTGCATAATTGTGTGATACCAGGCGAGAGATTACAAACGGCCGGAATAATTCGAGTGCCATACTCTTTGGTAAACCGCATTGGTCAAGTTTCAAATTAGGTCCGACCACGATTACAGAGCGTCCTGAATAATCAACTCGCTTTCCAAGAAGATTTCTACGGAAACGACCTTTCTTTCCTTTGAGCATATCGCTGAGCGATTTCAGCTCCCTTCGTCCTCGTCGGGAAAGTGCTTTGCCTCGTTGAGAATTGTCGATCAACGAATCTACTGCTTCTTGGAGCATGCGCTTTTCATTGCGGACAATCACATCTGGGGCTCCTAACTCTAAGAGACGTTTTAAACGATTATTGCGATTGATTACCCGGCGATACAAATCGTTCAGGTCGGATGTCGCAAATCGACCGCCATCAAGTTGAACCATGGGGCGTAAATCGGGCGGAATCACCGGTAGGACTGCAAGAATCATCCATTCGGGTTGGTTCCCGGATCGGCGAAACGCTTCGACAACTTTTAATCGCTTGGTTGCCTTCTTCCTTTTCTGCTTACTTCGGGAGGTGCGGACTTCATTCCAAAGCTCTTCAGAGAGTTTATCGAGATCAATTCTCCGTAAAATATCATAAAACGCTTCTGCACCCATGTCTGCTCGAAATACCTGCCCCCAGCGCGACTTCAATTCCCTGTATCGGCTTTCACCCATGAAGGTAAGTGGTCGAAGTTCAATTAGTTCATCACGTAAGCGAGTATTCTGATCTCGAGCTGAAGCAGCTTGATCTTCATGCTGATTGCGAATGGCTTCCAAATCCAAATCTGCCTGAGCGCGAATGCTCTCAAGTTCTAAATCTACTTGATCGAGTTCTACTTGCTTCTGTTCTCTTAATCCACTCTCCAAATCCTCCAACTGGTCTTTTACGATCTTTTGAACTTTGGAGATGTGCTTGGTAGCGATAGTTTCATTCGCTTTAACAACAACTATCTCTGTATCCGGGAAGTGAATTGCGGCTCGTGGCTTCGAGCCCATATCCTCTTGTAAATTCTGATCAAGCCTTTGTCCGGCCTTGATGATCGGATCAAGTTTTTCGGCAACGACTTCATCGAATTTTGCTTCAATCTCTTTTTTTCGTTCTTCCAGCTCTTGTACGCGATTATCTCGTCCAATCTTTACTTCATTAATCTTGGAATTGATCTGTTCAATCTGTTCTTGTTCAACAACAGAGATCTTCTCTTCGAGACGTTTCAATGCCTTTTGTCGAGCTTCTTCATCAACATAGGTGACTACATATTGGGCAAAATAAAGAACACGGTCCAGATTGCGGCGAGAAATATCAAGTAGCAATCCTAGATATGAGGGGACTCGCCGTGTATACCATACGTGAGCCACCGGGGCAGCTAAATCGATATGCCCCATTCGTTCTCGACGAACGGAAGAACGCGTGACCTCTACCCCACACTTGTCACAAACGATACCTTTGTAGCGAATATTCTTGTATTTTCCACAGTAGCACTGCCAATCGCGGGTTGGACCGAAAATTGCCTCACAAAATAACCCATCTTTTTCCGGTCGTAGGCGTCGATAATTGATTGTCTCAGGTTTGAGCACCTCACCATACGACCAACTTTTAATTGTCTCTGGTGAAGCCAGACTGATGCGGAGAGAGGTTAACCCTTTGGTTTCCACTCGCAAGCCTCCTTTATTACTCTTATAATTACATAAATCCAATAAAGGCAATAATTCCCCTATACAGCATAATGTTTAAGCTGTTTATCACCTGAAACGGGTTATATCCAATGATCTACGGGAATAAATTGATTAAGTCTTTAAATTAATAAACATACCAAAACTAGCGATTGAGACTCTCTCTCAAACGCTTACAGCGTGTTATCATCTCGTTATTCAACATGTGCCAGAATTATACTTATCATTGTCCAGTTTCGTCAAGGTATATTTCCAACATTTACTTGACATTTATTAGATACTAATAATCATTTTTTCAGCGATGAAGGTCAAGATTAGGATAAGTTTTCCCATGAACCAGATCCAAAACATACTCTTCATGCAAGAATGACCAGGGAAATCCGACTTGGAAATCTGAGAGATCACCAATTTCAAGCAATTGATCTGGAGAGAGTTCGAAATCGAGAACTCCCAAATCATCATTAATCTGGTCGAGTGTCCTGGCACCAATTATCGGAATTATTTGAGCTTTATCTTGTTGCTGTCTTACCCAATTGATCGCGACTTGAGACGGGGAGCGACCAACCTTATCAGCAATTTCAACAACTTTATCAGCTACTGCCATCCGATCTTCGCTCGCACTCTCATATCTTTTGTCCACCTTAACATCACGGTATTTACCGGTTAATATTCCCCCACTTAACAACCCCCACGCAGTAACTCCTACGTCCTCTTCTTTGGCCATCGAAAATAACTCTCGTTCTGGATCGCGTCGTGTTAGGTTATAAGGAACCTGAATAGCCACGACAGGTGATAGAGATTGTAATTCCGACAGCAGGTTCGCCTTCGCCACGATATAAGCAGGCGTATCTGAGAAACCAATATAATGTACTTTTCCATCTCTGACGAGATCATCTAACCCGCGCATCACTTCCCGAACGGAGGTTGTGTAATCCCACATATGCAAGTAAAGAAGGTCGATGTAATCCGTATTTAACCTTTCAAGGCTCGTTTCGACAGATCGCATCAAGTTCTTACGATTATTTCCACCAGCATTTGGGTCCATGGAGTTCGCCTCTCGGGATCGTAAAGTGTACTTGGTTGCGATAACAAAATAATCCCGGTCTGATGCAACAAACTCACCGACATATTTTTCACTAGTACCTTCTGTGTAATTGCAAGCTGTATCAATAAAATTTCCTCCCGCCTCGGCAAAGGCTTCAAAAATTTTCTGGCTCTCTGTTTTTGATGCTCCCCACCCCCAGTCTTCTCCAAAGGTCATAGTTCCTAAGGAGAGCTCCGATACTCACAACCCACTTCTACCTAATAGCTTGTATCTCATAACAAACTCCCTTATTCGGCGGGTGAAAATTCACGATCGCTACTGTCGATACCAATAGGTTCTAATCAAATCAATTCATTCTTACGTAATTATCTAAGGGTACATTATCAAGGCTCCAACAACTCGATGGTACCACAGGCGAGATATATTTCCCCATAATGGTTGAAATTATTTTATCAAAGTTAACGCATATCACTTAGTGCGTCGTTTGATCCCCCTCCTTAGAATATCCACCCAAGTACTGAATTTAATCTCAGGCCTGGTTTTGATGGAGAGGGATTTCAAAGAAAAAGGTACTGCCAGTTCCAAGCTGACTTTCAACTCTCACTTGCCCTCCATGTCGTTCAGCTATTGATTTAACTATTGCCAAACCCAAACCTGAGCCTCCTTCTTCGAGACCGCCTCTGCTTGACACCCGGAAGAATTTCTCAAATAGGTTTTGCTGATCTGCAGGAGATATTCCAATCCCATTATCTTCAACTTTATACAACACTTTATCAGAATCTACTTCTAAGCTGATCGAAATATCCCCACCAGGGTCAGTGTATTTGATAGCGTTATCAATGAGATTGTACAAAGCTTGCTGCAACAGGTCCTGGTCAGCTTCAAAATAAGGAAGATTGGTTTGGAGTATCTCTGAATTTATTTTGACTCTTTTTTGATCTGCCTGAACCTGAGCAGTGGCAATAACTCGGTGAATAACATCATCAACTAGTTTCTTTTCCAAATGTAGCCCGACTCCCGCCTCTATTCGCCCCAAATCCAACAGATTTGTGACCAAGTGTGATATTTTCTCAGTTTCAATGGTTATTTTCTTGAGATAACTAGCTTGCTGATCATTTAATTCACCCACCATTTTCAGCATCGAAGTATAGCCCTGAATCAACGCCAGGGGAGAACGGAGATCATGACTTACAGTTGAAACGAATTCTGATTTGGAGACATCAAGCTGCTTGAACGAAGTCACATCCCGCAGCACACAAACCCTCCCCACACTTTTCCCCTCAACTTCAACCGAAGAAGCCGTTGCTATATAAGTCTTGCCGTCCGCGAATTCGAGCTCCTTAGATTGCTGAACATTTTCCTCTGCACCAAGGAGAGCCAACACCTCTTCCTGTGTGATTATTTCAGAGATGTGCTTCCCAATCATCTCATCATCATATAATCCAAATACCTTTTGTGCAGCAGGATTTGTCAACAAGAGATTGTCATTGTGGTCAGTGACTAGTACTGCATCAGGTGTTGAATTCACAATGGATTCTAGCCTCTGGCGACCAATCTCAGCGGAGAGGAATAAGCGTGCATTGGTAGCTGCCAAGGCAGCTTGTCCGGCAAGTGTGACGATATATTGCACCTCCTCATCCACAAACTGATGTGGGCTTTCGAATGCGATCCATAAAGTTCCGTAAAACTCGTTTTCATGGCGAAGAGCCACTGCCAGGAGCGCTTGAGGAGGTGAGGTGTCTTGAGGGAAAGAGAAAACACGCGGTCGAGTTAAATTGTTTGATTTCAGGATCTCCTGTTTTTCAACCAGTCCAGAAACCTGCACATCCAGGAAAGCATAATGTTCAGCGTTGACCCCAGAGCCAAGCTGGTAAGATGCTGATTTCCCCCCGGAAGAATTGGGGATTATCGAGGGTAGCAAATAAACTCGAGCAGAAGATGCGCCAGTTACTAAGGCAGATTCTAAAACGGGCTTCAAGGCTTCATCAAGATCCAAAGTTGAAGCTATCCCTTGTGATACGAACAATAAACGACTTAACTCATCCAGGCGAGATTTCAAACTGGCGCGCATTTTTTCAAATGAACGCCTCAACTGTCCAACCTCATCCTCGCCACCAAGGGATAATGGATTGTCTAATTCCCCCTGAGACATACGATCTGCCTGAACCGCAAGGTCTTGCAATGAAGAAGTGATCGAACGCAACCCATAACGGAATATAAAAATTGCCGCGATTGACAGAGTTGTAATAATACCCAAAAGTGGGAGAGCAATATTGATCGCTTGTTGTTGGACATATTGACTTGGCACAGATATGATCACACTCCAAGGCTTGCCTACAACTGGGCGGTAGTACACCAACTCACCTGCACCATCAGGCGATGTTTCCTCGAAAAATCGTGGTTCTGAATCACTCCTGCCAGTATATTGGGTCATTACTCTGCTTGAATCTGGATGGTACAAAATCTGCCCGTTCTCATCGATAAGCATCCCTTTCCCATCCACCACAGATAAACTTCCAATACTGGTCAGTAGAGGTCTTGCAAATGGATTTTCTGCCAAATCGCTTCGTCCGATCAGAACTCCACGCAGGTCGCCTCCTTGATCTCGAACTCCTGCAATGAAAGACAACAAGGCTGTTGATCCTCCAGGCTTTGGATTAGTGGCGATTACATCGATCGGGACGATCGAGGCTGAACGAATCCGTTCTAATTCTCTTTGGGACAAAGGTGGAGAATTAATAGCATTTTCTGGGTCGCTGGCAATGTAATTTCCCTGCAGGTCAAGGAAAATGAGTTGGCTAAAATAGGGTAAATCTCTTCTTTGAGAGGCAAGCAGTCCCTGTAATTGTTCCGTTGAATGATCAAAAATTGGCTCATCCGCAAGACTGAGTAATAGATTCTGTCCGTTCTCCAGGAAGAACGGAATGGACTGAGCTGTCATATCCCCTGCATTAGACATCCGCCCCTCAATCATTTGGCGAGCAGCTCGACCTGCGACATACCAGTCACCAACGATTAAAATTGTCAATAAGACTACTGATAATGGAACAACGCTGAACAGGAATCGACTAGCAAGCCTGGTCTCACCAGGGGATGGTATATTGGCTCGTTGAGACCCCCATCTTGATCTCAAGATTGTGGCCACAAATTCCCCAATCATTCCAGCTACCAAAATGACTATCCCACCGGTGATTGTGGTTAAATTGATATGGCGTAATCCAAAATCTAAACGTGCAGCCAATGAACCTTGAGCCAGGATAAATGCTCCGATCAAATAAATGACTGGGTAAATAATAATGAGTAGAATTGCTGCCAGGATCGGATGTCGAAGTCCGCGAAAGAAAGGCGTGCGGTACTCTTGATAAAACATCCAACCAAGCCAAGTTGCCATAAAAGCCATCTCAAGAGGCATGAAAAAATTGTGATCTCCCCAAATCGAAATTAACAAACCGGAAAGAAAACCTAAAATTGATGCCAGTCCCGGACCTAATAGTCCTGCCGCGATGAACCAGGGTACAGCTGCGAATATTGGTAAAGATGAACCAGGCGGTTCACCCGGAAGATGCAGGCTGGGGAGCAATAATGTCGCCAGGGGAACACTCAAAAGTAAGAAAAGGAATGTTCTTTTACGCCAGGCATTCGGGGATTGATTGAATCTTTTCCAACGACGGTTCAAGAGAATAATAATCCCCAGGAGAAGGATCCAACCAAACCAGCCTAATATAGCGCCCGGTAATTCAAGATTGATTGGATTTGTAATGAGGATTGTCATATCCGGCATATTCAAACTCAGTGGTAGCTAATTTAAGGAGGTTTTATAAGATCTCAAATGTGTCTTGAGTTGCTTCAGCCAAGTCAGAATAATAACCGCGGCGTTCTTCTGGCAGCATTGCTGCGAGATAATACATCGCCTCATCCGATAATATTCTTAACTCTTCTCTCCCCGCCCGTTGATGCTCCTCTCGATAAACAATTGGCCGGCCGAACTTCACCACAATGGGAGATTCCCTCCACCTCTGGGAATATCTTATCACGGGATAGCCCGGTGATCCTTCAATAACTACAGGAATGATAGGTGCTCCTGACCTACTGGCAAGGTAAGCAAAACCTCCTTTTCCCCTTTGAAGCTTTGGATTCCTGGTTCCTTCAGGCGCTACCAAAATCATTTCTTTTTTCTTGAGCACTTCCAGCGCATTTTGAACCGCCCGGCGATCAACTCCCTCCCGCTGGACAGGTATCACCCCCCACATCTGTGGAAAGATCCCAATCACCGGATAGTCAAACACTTCAACTTTCGCTAAGGGGATAATATTGCGCGGTACAACATGCACTAGAACAATGGGATCAACCCACCCAATATGGTTCATTAATAAAATTCCGGGGCCTTTCTGCGGGATATTCTCCAAACCTTCAACACGATCCAGGCGAACCAGTAATGTAAAGGCAAGTGATCTTAATAAGAATCGTAAAAATCGACGCCGATTTTTCCAATCGGTGTGATGATATTCTCCATCACGTAATAGTTTATCAACCTGGTTTTCCATAAAGCTCTTACCGCTCCTCCGAATTTTGAGTTTCGAACTCATAAAATCCCCTATATTGGGGTGGAAGTTGTAGAGCAAGGGTATGCATAATTTTCTTTGTGCCGAACTTGATTGAATCTCGACGGTCGGGAAATTTCTCCAAGCGGAAAGGTTTTCCGATAGTAACCGATACATCCGTCCGCCTAAATCGTTTCATATTATGAAAGATTCGTTTATTCTCTGTCCCAGTGAAAGTAATCGGGGTTATTGGTACATCGGCTTTCAAAGCGAGGTATGCCGCGCCATCAGTACCTTCCTCCAACGCACCGGTCAAGCTTTCACGGCCTTCAGGTGCAATCCCCACTATTCTCCTCTGCTGCATGGCGTCCGTAACTGCACGCAAAGCCCGTCGATCTGGCTGTCCACGGTGAACCCAAATAACGCCATAGATGTCCAGTAATCTCCCTAATATGGGTATATCATACAATTCAATTTTCGCAAAAGGCTCAACAATCGGTGGTGCATAAGCAAATCCCAGGATCAAATCCACATCCCCGAGATGGTTGGATACCATTATTGCCGGTCCTCTCCGGGGAATATTTTCTGAACCAATTAATTCAGATCGCGTCCAAAGAAACACCAAAAGCTTTGATAGCCAGCGTACGACCTGGCGCAATAACTTACGCCACCAGGTCAATTGAGCCAGACGCGTAATCTGGGGATTAACGACTTCACTACGAGGTTTCAGAGAGATGGTCTTGTCCGCCGGCATAAACCCCATGATAAGAAGGCGGGAGCAATTCCGCCACTTTATACATGATTAAATCTGCATTATTTTTTAGCGCCAATCTACGCTGTTCACCTTTTCCTTCAATCCCAGGCATGGTAGTGGGTATCCCAATTCTCATTTCCAGGACAGGTCGTTTGAATCTGATTGCTTGATGAAGAAAATCATTAGTGGACCCAATTATGCCAACAGGCAAAACAGGTGCACCCGATTTATCAACTATGTAGGCTACACCTGGTAGTGCGGGACGCAATCCGGGGGTGCGGGATCGTCCACCTTCTGGGGCAATCAATAATGGGTGTCCAGCTTTGATCACTTGAAATATTGTTTCTATCAGGCGTCTATCGAACTCGCCGCGGTGAACTTTAATACCGCCATATAACTTGGCCAATAAGGATTGACCCCTTCGCTCCCAAATGTCTTTAGCACCGATAGCTTCCGGCGCCACAGGCCAAAAGGCAATGACAAATGGTGGTTCAATGATCGAGATATGATTGATGGCAATGATATAGGGTCCATTTTCCGGTATATTTGCAGTACCAGTGATCCTCACCTCGCTGATCAAATGAAAGATCATCCGAAATATTGGACGGAAAATCCATCGGGAAATCACTACATATTTAGGTAGATGGTAGCCATTTCGATTATTGGACACGATGTTTCTCTGTTAACTCCACTATCGTTGCGAAAACTTGTTGAATGTTCAATCCATCCGTATCAATCACGATTGAATCGTCTGCAGGTTTGAGCGGGGCAAATTCACGTGTTGAATCGATCTGATCCCGCTCGCGCAGCATAGCTAAGATCGAATCATAATCTACGTCTTCCCTGCGCTGAATTCTTTCTTGATACCTTCGACGTGCCCTTTCTTCTAACGAGGCGTCCAAATAAATCTTGAGATCTGCTTCAGGCAGCACAACAGTGCCGATATCGCGTCCCATCATAACTACTCTTCCCTGCAGTCCGATCTGGCGCTGTTTTTCGCTCAATATATGGCGAACTTTCGGATAAGCGGAGACGATTGATACCTTGGCATCAACTTCAGGGCTACGGATGTCCCAGGTGACATCCCGACCCGCCATCAAAATATCACACTCGCGCCCATCATCTATTGTTGGGGTTTGAATATCAATTTTAACATTTTTCGCAATACTTGAAACCCTCAATTCATTCTCGATATCGATACCTTGATTAATTGCCGCAAGTGTTACTGCCCTATACATAACTCCTGTATCAAAGTAGAGGTAATCTAAATACTCAGCCAGTAGTTTTCCAATTGTTGATTTTCCAGAACCTGCTGGTCCATCGATCGCAATAATCTCAGCCATTCCCATTTAAAACCTATCCTCTTCAATTTTATTTTACAGGTAAATCCCCAATAGAAAATTCTTCCCCAGCATCTGAAGTTGATTCTTCTTCCTTTCCAAGGACTCCTCCCGGAAAGAGATCTCCCCTCGCCCATAAAATTATTTTGTTATTCATCAGTGGAGCATCTCGAAAAACCAGCCAGCTTGGCCAATCCTCAGGCAGGGGGCCCTCCCAGTCTGGGTATGCCCACCAGGAAAATCCCTGACCGCGATAGCCTATTGACAGATTCGGTTCAGGCTGGTCTTCGCGATTGATGATGATAGATGGCAATTCACCAGCCGGGACTGCGGTTAAAAATCTCACATCTGACCAATTTCTCATTTCCCATCGTAGTGATGGAGCAGATGTAGTTAAGACCACATCAAGAGTATCCCGCATGCCGGTTCTCCATTCTGAGAGATCGCCGAGGGTGACTTGAAGATCGCCGACATTCTTAGCCATTGGAATCGGCGCGTAAAGTTCTTGTTCCCCGTTGGGGCGAAGTTGAGATAAGCCCCACATTGAAGATATACTATAAAATCCAAGGCCAAGCAGCAGCCCCCACACAAGACCTTGTTGAGCGGTTTTTACAGACCAGCCCAAACCGATAAGTAAGGTAGTTACTCCCCCGAGAACGACCGTTCCGCCGATCACTGCCCAACGTAATTGATAGGCTTGAGAATCTCCCCCGCTCATACTTAAGCCAGCCAAGTTCAACCAGCCCAGAGCCATCAACAACAAAATCAATGCTGCCTGTCCTAATGCAGGTAGCCGCTCGGCACCTTGAACCCAAAAATATCTTGCTATCTCTATCGCTGCCAATCCCCAGAGGGGAACCAACAACCAGGATAAACCAATGACATCTCGTCCTGGATAAATAATGGCAAGCGCAAATGAAGCTCCGGCCCATAGACTGAACCACTGGGACACCGGATCACGTCGCCGCCATCCTTGAATGATAGCGAGAGTTCCAAAAATTAATACGATTGGGTTGTAGAAAACCAGGGAGACCAACAATCGCGAGGCGGCTATCCCAGAAGCAGTTGTCCATCCATTAAGATAAGCAGGCAAGATACTGGTCAGAGCTCCAAGTCCTTCAGGGAAAAGGAAGAATAATGTCCCTACAACTAAAATGACGCTGCCAGCTGCAAGAAATCCTGAGCGAATAGCCCCCTTATTATTCTCAACTGCCTCTTCCCTGGGCAGTGGAGCCAGAACATCTCTTTTTGATAATAAATCCCCAATCAACCAAGCGAATCCAAATCCCAACAGACCCTGTAATGCAGATGGACCACTCAATACCATTAACCCACCGAAGATGCCAGCAGGGACTGGTTTGCGGCTATACGCTAATCCTAGCGCCATAATCCCAAATCCCACAGCCATAATTTCCGTTCCCGCAACACGCGAAAAAGCAACCAAACCAGGGTCAAGGGCTAATCCAATGGCCATGATTAAGGCAGCTTTCCGCCCTATCAACGAACGGATGAGATAAGGAAATAACACCAAACAACACCCGGCCAGAATTGGCCAAATACGCGCGTAAGCATTGTTGTCAGATAGAAGAAAAAAGGTGGCTCCAGTCAGAAGCGGGTAAGCTGGACCGGGAGAGAAACCAGTGCTTTCTCCTCTAGATATATAAAACGCTTGCAAAGCCTTTTCAGCCTCAAAATCAGATAACGGGGCTCCACCAATATGTAAAACACGAATCCCCAGTGCTGTCATAAAAATCAAGAAGAAGAGACCTTGTTCAATGGTTATTCGGCTAAGTTTCATGAGTTATCCAAACATAATTATAACTGTATCTCTATGTACTAACTCTGGTGCTTGTCTCAGATTAAACAACAGATAACTGAATATTTTTGAATTGTGAAAATGAGAAATGATATGGTTATTTGACCCAAGAAATGTCTAATTCCATGGGAACTTCGTAGATGGATACCTGATCTGATTTATAAACCGGCGCTCCAAGAAACCTCTCAAATTTGACCTCATTCACACGGTAATTTCGGCGTTCTAAGGTACCGATGAAGATATAGCGGACATTGTACATATCCAACAATTGTTTTGTGTCTTCCCAGCTATTAGATCTGTAGATCGTTTCAATATCCTCTTCGCGGGTTCCAATTTCTTTCCTACCACCGCGCCATTGGCTTTCATGACCTGCCCATCCCAACACATTTGGCTGTCCACTGATTGTCGCTACTCGTGCATATTCAGAATATTGTGGTCCAACCGCTTCAATTACCACACCTGCAGGAGCACTTTCAAGCCAGCGGATTCCAGCTAAATCTTCTTGCGCGCTATTTTCTAAATGGGCTGTGCCATCAAGAGTGAAACCAGAAATTGGATTGAAACCATTCGTTTTATTCCACAGACTGAAAAAGGGATACGTTAACGCTGCGATAAGCAAAATGGCTAATCCAATCCGAAAAGCAACTCCCCAAAACCGATTTAATTCCTTCAATAACACTGCAGTCCCAAAAGCTGCTGCCAATCCCCAAAGAATCCAAGTCTGAAAATAGAATTTAAAAATTGTATTCATCCGGGATCCAAATTGGTCCCGGAGATAGAAAAACTCTGTGAACAACACCAATAAACCACCCATGAGGATCAGTAGCAGGATAAAATCATGTACTGTTGGGAGTGATGAAGGGGTTGGTTCTGAAATTATTGTTTTTTTCTGACTTAATGAGGAGTCAGGTTCAATGGCAGTCAACGATTTTGGTCTGTACAGGGTTAACAAATATCCAAATGTCAAACCCAATAAGAGAATAATAGTAATCCATCCCAATCCGGAAAACCGGCGCGACAAGGATTCTACTAACAAAATAATGCCTGGTTCACCACCAAGAGAGCTAACAAAGATATTTCCAAGCAAGGGGATGCTGGCGATCCCCAAACCAAATATCAACGAGATGAACCATAAACTAATAACCAGACCCAAAGCCAGAAGAAATCCGCGACCAACATAAAATTGGTCTTTGCTTCGCTTCCTCAAGAATAATAGGTAGGCAAAAATCGGCAACAGCAAGGATCCGAACATGACCCAAAAGTGTGCCCCCCGGGTAGAGTAAACTAAATTCGGTAAAATTCCACCGGCTTGCGACGAGAATCCTATATAGAAGGGCAGGTACAGCAGGACTCCCGAGAACGCTAGCGAAATAGCCATGATAAGGAAATCTTTCGCGATGGAAACTAACGAAGGTCTTTTTTGTAACCCAGCTTGGTCAATTGAGTCTTGAATGGGTTGATCCACACTCAGTTTCTCTGCCTGGCGTTCTGTTATCATTTTCCGCGCCACATAAACCAAGCTGAACATGAAGACATACATGGGGAAATCCCACGTATTTAGAAAAGCCAATCCGCCGATTATTAATACACCTGCCCAAAATGTTTTTGAATTAATTGCTAATTCTAGACCGAGCCAGCGCATTTTCCCTGTTGCACCACCCATAAATACATTCAGGATCAATCCGACCGCCAACAGCGCGAATGGCATGACCAATACATGTGGGTGCAAGTCCCCAAGTAAATAGGAGAAAAATGGGAATTCGTCGATCACCTCTCTCCATGTTCCCGCCAAATCGTAATCCTGAACCACACGGGAAGCTCGCCACCACCATAGATAACGGGAAGGAATCCACGAAAGTGGTTGGGAAGGTGGAACACTTAATTCCTTCATATCCAACCATACCCAAAATCTTGAGCTGAGCTGCCCAGTCCCATCCTGAAGCCAAAATAGACCACGGGCGTGCATAACCTCGAAAAAACCCTCCAGGTTGCTGACAATGAGAATAAAAGTCGGCCCAAGCAGGGATAAAAATAAATTTTGTGAATTATTTAATCTGGAGGTCGGATTCCTCTTTGGTTTGAGCAGAGACAGCAATGAGTATAAAATCCCATAAGCTGCGATTGCACTTAATGCAAAGGTCTGTGACAATGCCATGTTGAAAGCAACGCTGCCAGGAGTAGCAGTTAGTTTGGCAATCATTGCCGTGATCACGTAACCAAAGTAATAATATGATATTGCGTAACCAGAAAGCCAAGGGTCGTGTGGTGGAAAAACCGGGGAATTAAGAATTGCGTTGATAAACGCTAATTCCATCGGTTTCTCAGTTCCAAGGATTTCAGGATTCGCCGCTCGGATGAGGGTCCAGATACCAAATGCGACCAGGAACAATATCTCAATACTTAATACGAGACGACGATTATCCCGCCACCAGCGACTCAATTCTTCAATTGAAATTCCTCGCAAGGCCCAATAACTCAATCCAAGTAATATTGTCAGACCGAGAATCAAGCCACCGATATCATTTCTAATAATTCCGAGCGAAGCCAATAACCAGAATACAAAACCCCAAACCAGCAATCCAAAAATTCTGCTCAGGGAATAACCCCGGTCAGTGAGCGCGGGCAACAACCGGTAGGTGAGAGGAAATGACACCAATCCGATCAATGTGATGCAGATATACCAGACTAAAAAAGTGAGCATTGATTAAATTCCCAGTAAGTTTTTCATTCCGTGACCTGGTAAATCACCGTATCCCCAGTTCGATACACTGCTTGCCAAAAAACACCTTCCATTGAATCGAATTTCTGTAAACCGGAGCCTGGATATAAGGCGCGTTCGAGCTGCCCAAGGACGATGTATTTCACACCATATTTGTCCAGGATATCCTTCGCTCCTTCAGGATCTGTGGTTAGGTAAAATTCATTAACTTCAGTAATCCTTCCTTGGATTAAGTCCTCAGAAGCTAATGCTCGCTGTTGTCGTTGGTGCCAATTCCAACCTATCACGTTCGGAAGACCGGTGTAGATCGTATTGCGGGTTCCCCCATGATACTCCACCATGTTGCCTTCAATGATCACCGGCGAACCGACAACGTTATCTTGTAACCAGCGAATAGCTCGATAATCCTGACTCAAATCCATGCGTGTTTCGAGATCATCATAATCCGCGTATTCCATGAAAGCCATACCATCCAACGTGAGAGGTACACCTTCAACCATCCGATCCTTGATTTTCGCTGTACCCCCTAATAACGGATATAAAAACGCTGAAGTGATCAGGAGAACGACAATTATCTGCCATAGAGATCTCCATGCAGGCGTCCATTTCGATAGGGAGGCCAATGTCCAGCCGAAACCAGCTGCCGCACTCAATGCAAGTAATGTCCACACCTGGAAATAAAACTTGAACACGGTGTTCATCCGCCCAATATCACCAACAAGAACAATTATCTCTACCATCAGAGTCATTGATAATCCTGCAGCGATCATGACCATGACTGCCCTCTTAGCATCTGAGAGCCCTGGTCGAAATATTGATATACTAACCCAAATTACCAAAGGGATGACAAACCAGGCGATCGATACACCCAGGATCTGCATGGCAATGATCCAGACCAATGTCAAAATACCACCCACAATGAGACTTCCTCGATATGGCGAGAGTTTACTGAGCTTTGAAAGTGGTGTGTTTGCCATCCACTCCCGAGTCTCCCATATTAACCAGGCAATGATCATGAAGAGGAACACACCCCAATGGGTTATATAAGACCAGAATGGGGTGTACGGACCTTTCCAAAGCTTAATATTTGTATAACCTTGAACATACCAATTGGCGTAAGGTTGGTAGAGGAGAAATGCCAGGAAAGCCAAGAGCAGCATGGCGCTGGCGGCAAATACAATCCTCTTAAAAATTGATGGAAGACTATTCAATACCTTCAATATTTCAAACGCGGGCTGTTTATATTTCCAAACAGCGTATCCGACGGCCAAGATTCCCAAGACCAAATATAATGGGAAATCCCATGTATTTGTGGGACGTAAGGCACCGATAGCTAATCCACCTACAAATAAACTTGTAGAGACGCGCAGAATGGAATTGAGCCTTTTGTCTTGGTTGTTTATGCTCCACCCTTTCGCGAATAGAATTGACAAAGCCCAGGCAAGAGCGAGTAAGGTCAATGGAAGGGCAAATAAGTGGGCGTGAGGATCCCCATAAAGTACTGTGAAAAATGGAAACTCAGTGATTGGCTCTACATCATTCGGGGCTGGAATCGTGCGGCTTGGCAACCAGTACCAATCCGCAATTCCATACGGCATGGAAGAACCAGTCAAGGTCATGAACGCACCTTGCACTGCCCAGATTATTCTGCTGAAAATATTCGCACTTTCGATATTTCCTCCAGGAGCAGCCAGTCGCTGGTACCCGTGATAAATCATGCGTAATGTGCCGAGATTCCCTAATACAGCGACTGCTAAAGCAGCAGCTATCCCTGTGATAAACGGGTAAGATCTAATTATCGCTTTCAGGCGATGGGCTGCAGATCGTCCTATGCTGACCAGATTCCAACCAATCGAGAAGGCACCCATCGCGATCATGCTGAATAATGTAGGAATGATCAGGTTATAGGCAACTGATGGCACGATACCAAGCCATTTCACCAGCACCCCAACATATACAAATCCGTAATAATAATAATTGATATATCCACCAGAGAACCAAGGATCATATGGAGGGAAGGATGTGCTTTTTAGCACCGCGTTGAGGTATGAGAAATCCATTGGCCTTTCGCCCCCCTTCCAAGGATGCCAGAGGTCCGGATTGCCTAGACGGATCAGTAAATCAAAAATAAAAAATGCCAGGAATAATCCCTCAATCGTCAGGAAATAAGCCCGTCTTTCACGCCACTCTCGACGAAGGTCGGCACGTTGTAAGTAGATCAAGACACCAGATATTCCCAGCAAAATTACCACAATTAGAGTGATGTTTGGTCTGGTGAATGGAATCTTGGATGATCCAGCTAGCCATACCAGATAAGACGAAACAACATGCCGGCTGTGCGTGATAATGGGTATCCGCGATCAGCCAATCCTGGTAGTGCGACGCGCAGGATGGGATAAGCCATGATCCCTAACAGAGCAATTGTAAGATACCAAACGACCACAGTCAGGCCAGGCGATCGATTTATCAATGAATTAAGATTAAAGAGCTGCGACCATGTGCCTCCCACAAGTTGACCTGCCAGACGATCAAATGGCAGCATCATATCCTTCGGTAATTCACCAGCTTTCTTCGGTGTGATATGCACCACCTTCGTTAAATCCACCCCTCCCAAGATTTCACGTACATATTCAGAATCGTAATGAGAACCTTTGCGGAAAATAAATACCTTAGGATGATCGTAGACGGTAAAGGCTTCTTCCGATGGTTGATCATTCAAACCTAACGATCCTATGGAAGGATTGGATTGGAAGACTTTGACCAATTCAAAACCCAGATCACCTTGGAAATCCCCAACTTGGGCGACATTGTAGCACGACTCAATACTCTTTTCTGGTGGGCACCCCATTAAGTGACGGTAATATTCAGTCGTCATAGGGAATCGTTCCGGTATGCGCGGCAGTGTACCCCATTGACGGCTTGAGCTGAAAAGGATGTACTCAGTATGATCCAAGATGTCATAGAAACGTGACAGCTTATTGGGATTGTCATCCTCGTACATATCGAAATTTAAACCCGGCTCATAAATTCCTGCAAATCCATCATAACCGTCGAGACGAACTGGTAACCCATCATCCCAGGCTCCTTCGTTGGCGAGTGGTGCTCCGCGCAGAATGATGCCACCTCCGGAATCTTCCAGGCTGACTTTAAGATAATACTCCTGTCCGTCTTCCAAATATAAAGGGTTATCCAATAGCAACCTGAAACCATCATCACCCTCAAAATTACCGGATAATTTCGCCGATGATAGTGTATCGCTGCTGTCTGGAAGAGAAGAGATGGTGAAATTAAGAGTTTGTTCTCTGGATACTTCTGGGGAGATGATGTTTAATCCCACATCTGTCAGAAAACCATCATCCGGTGAAGTGAAATTTGCCAGATAAGAATTTGAAGAGCTGACCAAAGAATCAGAGAGGGCAATAGACTCGTAATGAATTTGGTCGCTTTGAATTGTGATAACCAGATCGCCGTTCAGGCTGACAGGTCCTTGAACGGGAGGTAGGCTCAAGTGAAGATAATATTGTTGATTGGCCACCAATTCAAGTGGCTGTTCTAATACTGCCGTTGAGGTCTCGATGGTTCCATTTTCAGAAGGGTAAAAACCAGTGGAAAAGGTTACAGATTCGGATTGCCCACCTCCGCCGGGGATCTCAGAGATCTTCAATCTGAAATCTTTATCGCCAAAGTTGGTATAAGGGTTAATGACCTGGTATAAGTTGATCCCGGCCAGTTCACCGCTATCTTTAGGCGTAAATCCACTCACAAATGGAAGATCCGGACGGATCATGTAGTTGTGTGGATATGGGATGTGCTGGTTAAATACTCCATCGTCTGATTGAATTGGCAGGTCTATCGGACCTGGGATATTTTGATAAATCCAGCGTGAGGCGTCGACTCGGGTGATCGGCCTGGTGTAAATATTTGAAAATGAATAGGCGTATAAAGCAGTTGTGAACAATACCCCACACCCGACGATGATCGCAAGAATCCGTACCCAACTTTTGGATTTGGGATTATCTTGATCAGTTTTAGTATCAGGATCATCACCTTTCCCCCAATTGTAGAGGCGAACAACAGCCCAGGCTGCGAAAATCGACAGAATGGGATAGATCAGGAGCTGGTAGCGCATCGAAGGATTGAAGATCAAAGATTGCCATACGAAAATTAAAGCAGTCCATCCCCACAATAATATATGCTTTCGCCATTCGCCTTTGATCATCCGCCAACCAACCCACAAGAATCCGGTCCAAGCCAACAAGCCAAACGGTAATCCCATACCCCACCTAACCATATTTTCCCAGGCAAACCATACGGGACGTCGAGCCCACTGAAGTGCAGGTGGAAAATCTATATCTCCTTGAGCTTGTATTTGCAATTCTCGCAAATTAGCCACCCACGCTTGGTTTGGGGTGAGTCCAAAAAATCCTGGACCGTTGAAGGCCATCGGCTGGAAAATGCGGAATACAAGCAAGCTCACAAATCCGGCCAAGATTAAATAACCCAATGCACTTTGTGCAAGTTGCCGCCGTGTTTGACCCCTGATACTCGCCAAACGTATAATCAATGCCGCAGGCAGTAATATCGCCATGGGTGCGGCGCTGACCTTTGACGAAGCTGCCAGACCTAGCACGATACCAAATCCTAGAGATAAGGAAAAGATAGGATTTTTTAGAAAGTTGGAAAGGCTTGATTTTATCGAGGCAAGAATATCCTTTTGAATGTTCGCTTCATTATCGACGATTGATGACTGTCCTGGTAAGCTATAAGCACTGTCGTTGGGAAAATCTATCTGATCATAAGCCACCCGCACTGCGAAATAGACAGCCATCATCGTAAACAATGTCGTGAATGTATCGACTGTGAAGAAGTGTGAATGCTGAATCTGTAAAACCGCAAATGCAGAAAAGCTTGCTGCTAACAAACCTACCCGTTTGTTATAAGCCTTCGCCGCCACAAGATACACGAATAAAACTGTCAAGAGGTCAGCGAGGGCTGATAAGAAACGCCCGGCATTAGTCATTTCGTTGAATCCGGATTGTCCATATACCCACTCAACCGCGTAGCGTGTCAAATACATGGGTAAGGTACCGTATACGTAGAATCCATGCCCGCGATTATGGGGATTTAAGCTCGAATTCGCCGTGTCCCAATACTCTGCAAGACTATTCACCGGAGATATATCCGATCCAACCCAGATTAAGAAACGCTCATCGGGATGAAGATATTGATATTCACCCCATGACAAACCTCTGAATCGCAAAAAAGCTGCTGCTATAAGAATGATAGTAAGCAGAATTCCAACGATAATAAGATTTCTGGTTTTGTTGCTTTCCGAGTCGGTCGCTTGGTCCATAAAGGATTATTTTGTGTACTTCATTAATGTAACCAGATCACTCTGGTAAGACGAAAAATTGATAAAAGTCTTTATTCGGCACCTCAGATGTGTGACGTTGTAAGATCCCTTCTGGGTAGAGGTTTTGCAGAGCAGCCATCGAGTCTGAATCATCGATCTTAACGATGAACAATTTCGCGCCTTGATCCTCCACTGTCTTTTGAAAATCCTCAGGCCATATCGCAAAGTCCCTGGTTGGAAAACCAGCATTAATCCCAACTAAGCGGGTATCTACCCAGTGTGGGAACGCAACGACATATATGTTTTCGTGTGAACCAATAATAACTGTAAAATCCTTGATCGCCTCTCCAATCTCACTTGTATTCCAAGAGGAATGGGCATAGTTCTGTTGATACTGGTTGAAAACCAAGTCATAATTTTGATATCCCGACCAGACAAGCAATAGTATACCGATAACCCAAACAAAACCTCGCCCCACGGGAGCTGCAATGTGGGATTCAATCCCCGATAAAAACCCATCTAATGAGAGACCAATCAGGAGAAAGACCGGAACGAGCGCAGCTGCAGTACGATTAAGTGAGGGGTTTTCTGTTGGAAATGCAATAGATAAGATTGATGGCATCATCAGGAGGGGAATTGATAGCATCAAGAATAAATCTAACCAGTGCCTTCGCCGAATATATCTGATTAGAAGTAAACCAAATCCTAGGTAAAATAACGCGCCGGAAACTATATCCAAAGCTGGTCTGTCAGTGACTGAAAGAACCCAAACTTCTCCATTGTCCCAAGCGAACATCGTCATTGCATCCCATAAATTATCTAAGAAGATATGCAGGGGAGAACCTGGATACGCTCGTTCAATAGTTCCTATGCGGGTCAATGTTCGGTAGGAGAAATTACCTGGGTTGGCAAGCGAATAGTTCAGTAGAGGTAGAAATACAAGTAATGAAATCAATCCCATCAATAACAAACCGAGAATGGCTTCTTTTCTAAACCCGATCGATTGGCGGTGAAGCAGATAGAGTCCCGTCGCAAGGATGAAGATTATCGGTACGATCCGATAAGTAGAATATCCATGCAATCCTACTCCAACAAATAAACCTGCTAGGATAAAGTAATTCCGGTTAGATGATCGTATTCCCCGTAAGAAAAAGTATAAAGCTGGTGCAAAAAAAAATGGGTAAAAAGTGAAACGCAAGGCGATTCTTGAGATTATATTTGGCCAATAGGCTATACCTGCGAATGCTAGTGCGATCAGTCCAACCCGACGATTCGCAATTTCAACTCCAAGGAGATAGATAAAAGGTAAGGTGAGAATTCCGAACAGTACGGTGCCGATCTTTAGACTCAAGAAGGTGTAACCCGTCCCGATCAGGCTGATCACACCCGCGGTAAGATACATTTGGAAAGCCTCACGCCCTGTATTCCGTGGGAAGAAAATCCTGGTCTGGCCATGGAGAACATCCCACACATCGAGCAACTTTTCAGCATGATCGCTGATCATCTCTGGGGGCACCTGATCGAGGCGATAAAGACGAAAAAAAAGAGCCAATAATCCAACAACAATAATTAGAATCGTCCAAGGAGAGATTTTCAGGTTCCAGTTTTGGTCTTTCAGAAACCGCAATACACTTACATACCAAGATTGTTCCTTAGAAGCAGGCAACCAAAAAGCGACCACAACCAAGGTAAACCCGGTTAACCAAAGAAGGGTATTCAACCAAGTAAAGCGATTACCATCGAATAAAATAAAAGCTGCCAGACTGATTAGAATACCGAACCAGAGAGGAATTTTCCGCACGCGCATGGGATCGATGAAATGATCAGAATCTGGAACTGGGGCAGGCTTAAACTCATCACGCACGTACGCCCACACGAGGAAAATTGCTGTAAAAAAGTAAAGAATAGCTCCGGTTATCCAGGTTCTCTCCGGACCTGGCTCCAAGGAAAATTGAGCTGCCAGGGCGAGGATAAGTGCTAGTATTGATCGCCAGGGAAATTGTTGTTTTTCCCGGATTTCTTTGTCTATAAATTGAGAGTGAGGTTGTACCTCGAGAATTTGATCGTCTCCCCCTAAAACTTCTTCATGATGGCGTTCGATTTGGGGAATCGGCAGGGGTTTCCCCCGCCAGGGCGTCAGCAGCGATTTCACATAATCAAGAACGCTCGGTTCATCCGACATAAGCTCTCTTTAAGACAGCCCAACACTCATACAAATTTGAATAATACCTTATTCAACAACAGCCCGCAAGCCCTGTAATGGTTGCATAGATATACATGGTCTTAGTACGCCCTCCATGCAACCTTATTGCCTGCTCCCAACCGGATTTCTCAAGCCTTTAACCGACCCAGTAAATGCAAAATTGAATTGAAAGGATTATGCCCCAGTTGGGAAATTCCTTCGCGCGACGTAGAACGTATATACCCCCTGCTCGCTGCGTGGGTCGTTCACATAATAAGGTTCCACGATGCGCCGTGTCAGCGCCAGGTTCCACCGCCTGGGCACTAGCACCCAGCGTCCCGTGGTCCAGTGGATTAATAAAGAGGGCAATCCGAAATAGTGCCCCCACTCGACTACGTGCAGTGCCTTGGGTGGCAGGTAATGCCACCACGTTTCGACCTCGAATCCAGCTGTCGCCAGTTGCGCCTCCCACACTTCCGGTGGGTCAGAGTGCTGGTGTCGCGAGATGCGGTCGAAAAAACGCCGGTAAGCGTCCCCCAGCGATCTCAGCCCTGCCCTGTCCAGCGCATTGCTGATCGAAAGCGACTCCAAAAAGCGCTCATTCGGCACGCAGAACAGGAATGGTGCTCCTGGTTTGAGCACCCGCGCTGTCTCCGCGAGCACCGCCTCCACGTGCGGGATGTGCTCGAGCACTGAGTTGCTCACCGCGCTAGCGAAGTGCCCATCCGGCAACGGCATACGCCCGCCGTCCGCCAGCACCAGCGAGCGGTACCCGCCGCGTTGGGCGGCCTCGCGTATGGGCCCCACCCAGGGGTCCAGACCCACATCCAACGGGCGCTCGAATGCCACCGTAGCGAAGTGCCCGTCACCGCAGCCCACGTCCAGCGTGGGCGCTGGCAGCTCGAAATCCTGGTAGAAGCGCGCCTCCACCGCCCGCACCAGCGAGCGGAAGTACGGCAGCTCCTTCAAATGCAGCCATAAGTAGTCTTTATTCATCGTACAATGGCCACCATACTGTCTCTCACGCCTGGTTTCCTCTCACGCCAATCAACCGTATAAATAAACGCTCGTACGCCTCAGCAATCGTGTCAGGTGAAAATTGCCGTTCCACAACTTCCGGATCTCCTTGATAGCCGTTCGGACGGTCCAGGATAGAAATGACCGCCTGGGCTAATGATTCTGGATCCTCAGGCGGCACCACCAGACCCATCCCCGTCATGCGCACTGGTTGGCGCACGCCAGGTAAATCAGACGCCACAACAGGTACCTCATTCATCATTGCTTCAATTTGAACCAAACCGAACGACTCAGTAGAATTCAAACTTGGGACTACTAAAACATCGAGATTGGGATAAAATGCTGCCATTTTTGTCGGATGTAGAACACCAACAAACTTCCATTGCCCTTTCGAGCGATAATCATCAATGATCGGGAATAATCGGCGGGCATATTCACCCTCACCAAGAACATATCGATATTGACCTGCATAGAGAACCATCGCATTGGGATGAATTTCCATTATCTTCGGTAGCGCACCGAGCAGAATTTCAATTCCCTTCTCAGCAGCGAACCTTGCTGCCATTCCAATTACAGGTCCTTTGTTATCAAGATTATTCAATGAAGCAAAGGCTTGGATTTTCTCATGGGAGGTATTAGGTAGTTCTACCGGTGGGAGAATTGTCTCTACTTTATATGAATACCTTTGAGTGTAAGGAGAATTTTCGGCATAATCAGAGGTGTATGTGACAATACGGTGAGCGGACCTCGCAGCAATGTGGTTCATTAAATGGACAGCGTAATTAGCTACTTTGTTAAACAATCCCGGTGGTAACTTCAAATCACAGTGGTAGGTGAGTACAGTCGGCTTTTTAAGAAGCCGGCCTCGGATGGCGATACCTGCTGCATCAAATTGAGGCAAATGTAAGTGAACAATATCACTTTCACGTAAGAGCCGCATTGCGATTGCTCCCAAAGTTGGCATTATCACACCCTTGCTGATCCGAAAGAGCACCGGGACCCGAACAATTTTGACCCCATCTTTCATTTCTTCCAGTTGTGAGGAAGGATCATATTGAGATGTCAATACAGTGACTTCATGCCCACGATTTACCAATGCTTTTGCAAGCCATTCAGTATAAATTGTCACCCCACTGATATAAGGACGATAGTATGTAAGCGCGATTAATATCTTCATAATTCCTAGAAAAACCTAATAATAAATCATTGCAATCATATCTCTGAAAACAGATTTCTATTCCTTTGTACCCATGAATACAATTTGCGAATACCTACCTCAACTGAAATTCGGGGTTTCCAGTTGAGATCTGCTTGTGTTTTGCGGATATCGGAAACATAAATACGTTGGTCACCTGGACGCCAATCATCCCATGAAACTGTTATCTCATGACCCACAAGCTCTTCTAATAAGGGTCCAAACTCTTGCCAGATGGCAAGGGTGTTCTTTGGACCACCTCCGATATTGTAAACCTGTCCTGCAGTTACATCGATACGATTGATCGCCTCATCGTATCCATCTAATAAATCATCGATGTGTAAAATATCACGAATTTGTTTGCCATCACCATATATCGTGATTGGTCGACCCATGACAGCAGCAATCATGAACCAAGCAACCCAACCCTGATCTTCAATTCCGAATTGGCGTGGCCCATATATACAACTCTGGCGAAAAATTACCGTAGGCAATGCATATATTCGTGAGTAGTCACGCACATACTGACCACCTGCTCCTTTGGAACAACCATATGGAGAGTGAAAATCCAAGGGGAATGATTCAGATACTCCATGGGGTAATTCAGCAAAACGGTAACATTTTTCCTCCTCAACTACACTGATTTCATCCATCCCACCATACACTTTGTTCGTCGAGGCATAAATCACGATAGGTTGTCGGCCTGACAGTCGGGCAGCTTCGAGTACATTAAAAGTTCCAACAGCATTACTCTCAAAATCCTCACGTGGATTTACTACAGAAGCCGTTACAGCTACCTGACCAGCCAGATGAACAATCACATCTGCCGTGCGGGTACATTTGGTGATTAATTGGGCGTCCCGCACATCTCCCTCAACCAGATCAACACTGTTCATTCCATAGGTGTCGCGCAACCACTTCAAATTCCGAGGAGCGCCGATTCGAGATAAATTATCATATATTATTACTCGTTCGCCGCGAGCTAACAACCGGGCAACATAATTACATCCGATAAAACCAGCTCCACCGGTTATAAGGTATTCATTAGACATTAACGTTTCCCATCATATTCCTAGTGAGACACGATCGAATCACAATCAGGAAACACCAGATTCTGTTTATCCAGACAAGCTTACTCTTTGCTTTAGGGGACTTGGATCAGTGTCCCAGTAACCGCAAGGAATTAGATAACTTGAATTTACTCATTATCCTTTTACTAAAATCTTATGGGAACTATTCAGATAAGAAATTCCACAGAGTTGTAGGAAGTATGCAATTCTGTAATTGAGAGATATCATGCTCACAAAGCACAACATATGTACCCAATGAATATCGTTGATTGTATTTGATCTTAAATCCTATCAAAATCAAATATCTAAAACGATGTAAATCGAATTAGGAAGCTTTTAATATAATTAATCGTTGGTACAAACCTGTAATGTTCTCTCCATCCCGAAAAATAGCGTAAACTCCGAAAAATCCTGTGATCGTGATGTGAATAAAATGAGCGACCAGGGCAACCGCTAATGCTTGGGATGTGGGTACACCCAATAGCGAGAATGCACCAACCATGGCGACCTCATAAATTCCCAAACTGGCTGGAGCGGAAGGCAAGGCTATCCCCAGAGAGATAACTCCAACGATGAAACCGATCCACCAAAACTCCACTGCTATTCCCAAGCTGAGGGTGAGGAAATATAACTGTAGAGATCCGAAGAACCAAGCTACCAGAATATAAAAAACACTTAATAGAAATTGGTCTACCCGCGATAATGCACCTAATCCATCCAGCAAGGACTCGACACGGCGTAAGAACCGCTCGCGTAATAATGGTCTAGTCTCTCCATAAGCTTCTAATTTCATTATTAGCCTTTGACGATATCGAGCTAACAAGAACAATGAAACCAAGACCAGTGAAACCAGAACCATCACCAAACTGGCAATTGTTTGACCGGCATCCAATCCAAGTACAAAAGGAAGTGTCGCAAGCAACAACCCAGCAGCAACAGCGACATCGTAGGCGCGTTCGATGATGATGGTTGATAGAACGAAAAACGCGCTCAACCCAGTTGCCTGCGATAACAAAACAGCCCGTCCCAATTCACCCAGTCGAAAAGGAAAAATGTTATTCAACAAATACCCCTCGTTAAGGGTCAAGAAAACTCGTCCATAGGAGGCTTTGTTCTGCAGGAGTGTTCTCCATGAGAAGGTACGCATCACCATACCTAACAAATAAAAAATAATCGCCGTGATAAACCAGTTCAAATCCATCAAGGTAAGAACTTCGATCACACCTTGCCAGTTTGAAAATCGGATTAGGAGCAGGATTGCGATCGCACTTATGACTAAGCCAGGCAACCATCGTCCGATTCCAGCGACCTTGTTTCGACTCACAAAGATCAATCATCCTCTAAGCGCAGGACGGCAAAGAAAGCCTCTTGGGGGATCTCCACATTACCAACCATCTTCATTCGCTTCTTTCCCCGCTTCTGTTTCTCAAGCAACTTCCTCTTGCGGGAAACATCGCCACCATAACACTTGGCCGTGACATCTTTTCTTAGCGCTTTCACATTCGCACGAGAAATAACCCTGCCAGAAGCGGAAGCTTGGATCGGCACTGCTAAGAGCTGTCTGGGAATTAATTCTTTTAACTTCGAGATCAACGCCTGTCCTTTATGGTAGGCGTTGTCACGGTGAACAATCATTGCCAGCGCATCGACGGGTTCATTATTGACCAGAATCTCCAACTTCACCAGGTCGTCTGGTCGGTATTCGATGAAATGGTAATCCAGGGAAGCATACCCACGGGTACGCGATTTTAGCTGGCCAAAGAAATCAACGATCATTTCCGACAAGGGGATTTCATAGATTAGCTGAACTCGATTTGAAGTTGGATAATCTTGCTCAATAAATACTCCACGGCGTTTCTTCACCAAATCCATCACAGTTCCATAGTATTCAGTTGGTGTGAATATTTCGATTTGCATCCAGGGTTCACGGATTTCGGAAACCTCCCCTTCTTCTGGCAGCTCAGCTGGGGAAGCGATTCGTAAAATATCCCCAGATCGGATAACAACCTCGTACTCAACCGAGGGAGATGTGACAATGATATCCAGGTCATATTCGCGTTCAAGCCGCTCTTGGATGATCTCCATATGAAACATTCCCAGGAAACCACACCGGAAACCAAAGTTCAATGCTTGTGAGGTTTCAAATTGGTAAACCAGGGAGGCATCATTGAGTTGTAATTTCTCAAATGCATCCTTGAGATTGCCATAATCCTCTCCTTCTACTGGATATATCCCGGCAAAAACCATTGGTTTTACTTTTTGATATCCAGGCAATACCTCAAGGGCAGATTTGGTGGCAGATGTCAAAGTATCCCCAACCCGACAATCATGCACAGTCTTCAGTCCTGTGGCAACGTAACCAACTTCACCAGCAGATAACTCACCTATAGATTCAAGTTGGGGAGTGAACACACCTATTTCTACGGGTTTAAATTGGGCTTCACTCGCCATCGACAGCATAACCTCATCAGTGGTTATGCGACCGTCAACAACGCGTATGTAAGCAACGACTCCCT
>PVMK01121799.1_pt1 | contig 41650 bp, 30 predicted proteins | sample 1853481 | NCBI WGS metagenome assembly PVMK01 (sample SAMN08533507, study PRJNA380276) | Marine sediment metagenome, whole genome shotgun sequencing project.
GTACTGGAAATTGCGCTCGGCGCCGTGTTTTGATGAATTTATTCGTCTGGCCGGAAGACCCTGTTCGCCAGGGGCGGACGGCGGAGAGCTTCATGCCCAGTTCCATGAGCGCTATCATTTACTTTCGATTTATACCGGAGTCTTCATGAGTGCGTTTCGAAAATTCATAGGTATCGGGCTGACCGCTATTTTGGTGGCGGGTCTCCTGACGCCTCAAACCGCCTTCGGCCTGACCGTCCGTGAAGAAGAAAAGATGGCCCGCTCTTTCCTTCCCATTATTTTTAAATATTTCGACATGATCGAAGATCCTGTCATTGTGAACTACGTTAACAAAGTCGGGAATCGAATTGTGGCTAAATTGGACGAACCTCTTTTTCACTACCGATTTTACGTCATTGATACGCATCCATTCAACGCTTTTGCCATTCCAGCCGGCTATATTTTTATCAATAGCGGGTTGGTAATGGCCATGGACAATGAAGAGGAACTGGCGGGTATTTTGGGGCATGAAATTGCGCATGTCAATGCGCGCCATATTTCCCAAAAAATCGAAAGGTCAAAAAAGATCGGGTGGGCCCGCATGGCGGGGATGGCTGCCGGTGTGCTGATGGGCGTGGCCGGTGCGGGAGGAGACGCTTCACAGGCGGTGATGCAAGGTTCGCAGGCCGCTGCTGCAACCGCTGAGCTGTCCTATAGCCGCGAAAACGAAATGCAGGCCGACCAGCTGGGGCTGATTTATTTGGATAATGCCGGTTATGGCGGCGAAGGCCTGCTCAAAATTTTAAAAAAGATGCGCGCCAAGCAGTGGTACGACTCGAAGCTGGTTCCGACCTATTTGATGACCCATCCGGCGATCGATGAGCGTATTGCCTATATTGATGGACAGCTTGCAAGCGCTCCCAAAACATCCAAACCGAAATCCCAAAAGTCCTCCGGCGAATTTGAAAGAATCCTCACCTATCTGATCACCCAGTATGGTGATGAGAATCTGGTCTTAAGAAAAACCGAAACCGCCGTGAAGGATCATCCGTCAGATCCGTTAGCGCGTTACCGCTACGGTCTCATTCTGGCCCGAATTGGCCGACGGGAGGAAGCCATTGACCAGCTAAGAATGGTATTAGAAAAACGAGCGTTTGATCCTTACCTATTAAGGGATATCGGTCGAGTTTATTTCTTAGACGGGCAGTTTCAGCAATCCTTAACAATGTTAAAAACAGCCCACAATATGATTCCCGATGATGCGGAATGCAGCCTCTTTCTTGGGCAGACGCAGTTAGAGCTTGGGGCATTTGATGACGCTTCGGCTCTTTTATTGGATACTGTTAAAAAAAATCCCAATTATACGCAAGCTTACTACTTCCTGGGTCAAAGCCTGGGCAAACAGGGCAATTTAGCCGACGCCCATTATTATCTTGCAGCCTTTCACAGTAGAAAAAGAGACTACCGGACGGCTGTCCTGCAGTTACAGCGTGCGCTGAAATATGCCAAAGATGCTGAAAAGATAGTAAAAATTGAAGAGGCTCTAAAGAAGCTGCAGGACGCATTGGCAAAGAAAAAATCAGGATAGAAACAAACGGCCACCACCTGTCGCCCAGCGGACAGATTGGCTTACCATGGTAGCGCAAGGGGTTTTAGCTGCGGTCAAAATGAGAAAACTGCATTGAAAAGGTTCCGCGGCCTTGGGTTGCAGACCGAAGGGAAGTCGAATAGCCGAACATTTGTGACAGCGGTACGATTGCACTGATAACCTGGGCCCCACCTTTGTGTTCTATGGATTCAATTTTACCGCCTCTGGCATTTAAATCACCGATAACATCCCCTGTAAAAGATTCCGGGACAAAGATCTCCACCGTCATGATCGGTTCCAGCAAAAACGGATTTCCCTTGGACAGAGCTTCCTGGCATGCCATCGATGCACTGACGGTGTAGGCAAGTTCGGTCCCCAGGGACTCTTTGTAGGTCGCAGCGGTAAGTCTGACTTCGACGTCAACCACCGGATATCCCATCAGCGTTCCGCTTTCCAAAGATTCCATCACCCCTTTTTCAACGGTAGCGATGAACGCAGGCGGCAGGTCGTCGTCTGAAATTTTAGCCATGAATTTTTTCCCGGTCCCCCGGGGCAACGGTGCCAGGCTTAATTCAACTTCCCCGAAATGACGCTGGCCGCTGATCTCCTTATCAAATGTGGCCGAGGTCTTTGATACCGTTTCAATGGTTTCCCTGTAAACGACCTGGGGCTTCCCAACATTCACCTGGGTTCTAAACTCACGTTGCATGCGGCTGATAATGATCTCCAGATGCAGTTCTCCCATCCCTGATAGGATCGTTTGTCCGGTATCTTCATCATTTCGTACGGTAAGCGTAGGGTCTTCGGCCATGAATTTGGACAGCACCTCATCTATTTTTTCCTGATCTGCATTGGTTTTGGGTTCCACGGCGATGGATATAACCGGTTCATAAAACTCGATCTTTTCGAGCAAGATCGGATGTTCGCGCGTGCATAAGGTTTCGCCCGTTGAAGATTCCTTTAAACCTACCACGCCCACAATGCTTCCCGCACCTGCTCGGTCCACGCGTTCCCGTCGGTTGGCATGCATATTCAATATGCGGGCAATTTTTTCTTTTTGATTGCGCCCCGGATTAAATACCTCACTGCCGATTTTTAGCTGTCCGCTGTAAATCCTGACAAACGATAATTTACGGCCTTCCATCATCGCTACTTTAAAGATCAGTGCCGCTAACGGATCGGAGTCTTTGGGCCTGCAGTGAATGATCTCGCCGGATTCAGGATGGCTTCCTTCGATCGGTGGGACGTCAACCGGGCTTGGCAAAAATTGCCCAATGGCATCGAGCAAGGGCTGGATGCCTTTATTTTTTAAGGCGGCACCACACAGAACCGGGACCAGCATTAGATCAATGGTGGCTTTGCGTATGGCAGCCAACAATTTGGGTGTATCGATCGTTGTTTCCGCAAGATAGGCTTCCATGAGGTCATCGTCATACTCGGCAACAATTTCAATCAGTTTCTCGCGGTATTCTTCTGCGGCAGCGATAAATTTCGATGGGATCTCGCGGGCTTCAAACGTTGCTCCCAGGGTCTCATCATCCCAAACAATCTGCTTCCATCGGATCAAATCAATAATGGCCTGGAAGTCATCTTCCAGACCGCATGGGAACTGAACTATAAGGGGATGGGCATTGAGACGTTCCTTCATCATCTCAACCGTGCCAAAAAAATCTGCTCCAACACGATCCAATTTATTGATAAAAGCGATTTTTGGCACCTTATATTTGTCCGCTTGACGCCACACGGTTTCAGACTGCGGTTCCACACCTTCCACGGCACTGAAAACGCCGATGGCGCCATCCAACACCCTTAACGATCGTTCAACCTCAATGGTAAAATCAACATGCCCGGGAGTATCAATAATGTGGATTTCCGTATTGTTCCATTGGCAGGTGGTGACGGCAGATGTAATTGTAATGCCCCGCTCCTGCTCGTCGGGCATCCAATCCATCACAGCCTCTCCATTATGAACCTCACCGATCCTATGTGAACGGCCGGTGTAATAAAGGATCCGCTCCGTTACTGTCGTCTTGCCGGCATCAATATGAGCAATAATGCCGATGTTGCGTACATTTTCGATTTTTACGTTTGCACTCATCGTATCAACAACATGTTTGCCTTTACCGGAACCTGTAAATCGATATGACCCGCCAGGGTCGTTGATTCACTCCCGTTGATTAGAATTTTAACCGCTTCTACTTCTGGCACGTTTAACACGACCGAGTTAACAATTGAATAGACGGTAAGTAGCTCGGATTTTATACCGCCTGGGTGTTGGTCTGCAATCTTAGAGGTCAGGTCCACATAGCAGATGCCTTCCTGTGTGACATAAATTGCCCGAATTTTAGTGTTCTGCGGGATGGTGCGCACCAATCCCCGCTGCGGACCTTTTATCAAGGCTTCAACAATACTTTTGGCAAAAAAGGCAGGATTTTCAGGGTGTTTCAGGCTGCGCGCTTCGGCTATTAAAAATTGATTCTCCTGGTCCGAAAAATACAAATGCGCCAGTGTTGTTTGCGTTGGCTTTAAACTCACCAGCGGTTCGGTTTCCCCGGTCCGTTCGCGATCGGGTGAGTTTGCCGATCGAATGACGATGACCCCAAGCACCACCACAACCCCGATCAAGGCTAAAACCGGAAAAAAAATATATCGTTTTGCGATCATTGTCCCGGTGCCAGAAAATTATGGGTTGTTTTCAAACCGGGTGCATCAATTCGTTTTGAGATTTCAGCACGCGGTTAAAATTAGATCCCGATTTTTATGCCAATCACCTGATGATGTCAAGCAAAAGGGCTTGCATGATCTTCAGCATCCCGATTGATGCCGACTCAAAAAGGTAAAAGCCGGTTTTTACTTTATGGGTTCCCTAATAAACCTGGAGCAACTGATTTTTCAGTTTGACTTGCTTTAAACGAGAATGTTATTAGAAACAGTTTTACAACCAAGAAAAAAAGGTTAGTCATCGACTAACCCTTTTTGTCGAATGGGTGGTGGAGCTGGACGGGATCGAACCGACGACCTCATGACTGCCAGTCATGCGCTCTCCCAACTGAGCTACAGCCCCACATCGCGTTACAGGTTTTACACGCGCACCTAACAAAAACCATCATAGGTGTCAACATTTTATTGGGTTTTTTTAACCGAGTGCGTTGCACCCGGTTACACCCACACCGATTAAGGCACTGCCGTGCCTTTGTTTTTCCCGCCTATGGCGGATAAATCCAAGCCACCTGCTCCGCGGGTGGTCGGTGATGCGAACATCTAAGATTTAAATTGCCCGGGAAATTTTGGAGGTGGCTGGCTATACGCCATTGAGTATCTGTTGACAAAATTTTGAATAATAAATATTATTAATATGTTACATATGATTTTCTCAACCGCGGTTTTTTATCTGGAAACCCCCTTTCTATATCTGAAGGGCAATAAGAATAGGAAGACTTAAATGAAGCGTGTAGCGGATCCAGCGTCGCTATTCTCCCGTCGGGAAAACGGTCCGGATGTCTATAAAGAGTTCGACGCAACCGAGCTTTATTGCCCCAAATGTAACCAATCTATGCCCGTTCGCAAGCGGCTTCTTCTTATTTTGCCGGAAGGCGATAAATATGAATATCTATGCGCTCATTGCTCGGAATCGGTTGGAACTAAAATTGATAAGCATGACAAACCGCTAACCATTATTACCTAATTTGGGGCTTCCCTTTTTTTGTGTTTCTGTAGTATTTTTTGTGAAAATGAATGGTTTAGCGGTTCAAAGGTTCAGGGTTCAGAGGTTCAGGGTTGAAATAACCCGATTCGGCTGAGCTCGTCGCAGGCTGAACGTTGAACGGGGAACCTTGAACCTACAAGGAGAAAAATTCTATGTTAAGTTTAATGCGGAAACATGCCGGCACCTGGATGATCAAGATTATCTTAGGTGCCATTGTCGTTGTATTTGTGTTTTGGGGAGTTGGAAGTTACACATCCCGCAGATCGGGCAGGGTTGCCGATGTAAACGGAACCCTCATTACCCTGGATGCTTACCGGGCATCCTACACCAACCTGGTTGAGCAGGTACGCCAGTCATTCGGAAATAATTTGAGCGAAGAGCTCATTCAGACGCTTCAATTACGAAAGCGCGCTCTGGATCAGCTCATCGATAGATCTCTAATGCTGCAGGCGGCCGAAAAGTTTAAACTGACCGTTTCCGATGAAGAACTTGCAGAATCTATCCGCAACGTCGCTGCCTTTCAAACCGGCGGAGTCTTTGACAGCGGACGCTATATCAATGCCTTAAGCAGCAATAAGCTTACCCCCGAAACCTTTGAGGTCCAACAACGGGATTCGCTCATCATCGATAAGCTTCAGGCATTTATTTCCGCTAACATTAAGGTATCGGATCTTGAAGCCCAGCAATGGTATATATGGAATAGCACTGAAGTCGATATTGATTATGTCATCTTGGAACCCCAACGATACAAGAATATAAAGCCGACAGATGAGGAGATTCGTAATTACTTCGATCAGAATAAGGATTCATATAAGACGGATCCCCAGATTAAGGCCCGCTACCTTTATTTTAAGCCCCAGGACTATGCGGTCAAAGTGACCGTTTCCGAAGATGATATACGGGAATACTATGAAAGCAATCCGGAGAAATTCAAGACCTCGAAAACCGTTGAGGCACGGCACATTTTAATAAAAGTGGATTCGAACGCTCAGGCTGAAGCCGCGGAAAGCGCGCGCACAAGAATTGATAACATTTTTGAAATGACCAAAGAAGGCCAGGATTTTGCGGAATTGGCCAAGAAATATTCTGAAGGTCCGACGAAAACGAAGGGGGGATATCTGGGAGCTTTTACACGGGAAACAATGGTGAAACCTTTTGCTGACAAGGCGTTTTCGATGAAAGCCGGTGAGATCAGCGAACCGGTGCGGACCCAATTCGGCTGGCACATCATAAAAGTTGAAAAGATAAACCCTGAGAAAACCCTCTCTCTGAGTGAGGCCGAAGGCGACATCCTAAAAACGCTGAAAGCAGATATTTCAAAAAACCTGGCTTACGATGAAGCTGAGGCGGTGAATGATGCATCTTTTAAAGGCCAGGATTTAGATAGCATCGCCCGAGATCGCAATCTGAAGATTTTGACAACTGAACTTTTCACACAAAAAAAATCACCAAAAGGGATCAAAAATGGCACCCGTTTTTCCGCGGTTGCTTTTAACCTGCCGCTAAACGAAATCAGTGATGTTCAGGACTTTGGTGACGGTTATTTCCTGATTGAGGTGATCGATAAAATACCGGCTCAAATTCCGGAGTTAAAGACCGTAGAAGCAAATGTTAAAAAAGATTTGCTGAAGGAAAAACAGGACGAAAAGGCCCGTGATGAAGCCAAGAAACTCCTTCTGGAACTTAAAAATGGTGAACCCTTTGCCGCGGTCAGTCAGAAGCTTAAACTGGCGCCCAAGAAAACGGGCTTTTTCAAGCGCAACGATTCCATTCCCACTATTGGCAATGAACGCGACATTGCGCGCATTGCCTTCAGGCTTTCTGATAATAATAAACTGCCCGAAGATGTTATCAAAGGTCAAAAAGGATATTTTGTTATAAGCTTCCGGACGCGGCAGGAGCCAACCCTAGAAGGATTTGAAAAAGGAAAAACAGAAATCAAGGAGCGCTTGCTGCAACAAAAATCTTTTAAAACCTTTGATGCTTGGCTGACCCGGATTAAAAGTGAAAGCCAGATATCTATCGAGCAAGGATTTACGGGAATCTGAGTTTTCCAGCAGGCTAAACCGGACAATCTAAAACCATGATTTACTTTTTTAAATACCTTCTACCTATCCCGGATAAACCGGAAAATGTCTAAAGAGGCAATTTAGGCATTTCTTTGGGGAACTAGATTTTTGCACAAAAAGATCTTGCCACAAAATGCACCAAAATAACAATTAAGAGACTAAAGGAGAATTGAAAATGGCCGAAGAAGGCTATTATGGCAACCCTGAGAGCTCCCGTTTTGTGACGAAAAAATGTCCTGAATGCTTTACCTATCTTTCTTTGCACATCAAAAAATGCCCCTCCTGTAATACCAAATTAGGTGACGTAGACAAACTCGGGTTTGCCACTCGACCTCTTGACTGGGCGGGTTACTTAATCGCGATTATATCTATCCTGGGTTTCTGCTTATTTATCTGGTGGGGTTTTTTTAAAGATTAACGGTATTCGAAATCCTTTTCGAGGATATGATCCGGTATGAGGTCAAGATAACGAGAAGGCCGGTTTAATATCAGTCCGGTGCTGCGATCATATACATTGCTTGGATAGGTAAAAAAAAGATTCTCTTTGGCCCGGGTTGCGGCAACATACATAAGCCTTAGCTCTTCTTCCAGCTCATCTTCTTTATGCAATGTATGCACCGAGGGGAACCTGCCATCTAAAGTCCAGATAACAAAAACCGTGTGCCATTCCAGACCTTTGGCGGAGTGAATTGTCGAAAGAATCATCCGGTCGGCATGCGAAGCCCCGTCATACAGGGAGTTTTCGAAACTTGTATTTGGCGGCTCAAGGGCCATGTCGGTAAGAAATTGGTTCAGGTTTTTGTAGCGTTCCATAATTCCTATCAAGTGCTCTAAATCTTTGGCTCTGCGAGGATGATCATCGTAATTGTTTTTTAAAATTGGCATATAATAATCAATTATGGTCTCACCCATCTGGGAAACGTTCATGGGGTGGATATCAAGGGCTGCGATCAGGTTCTTTAAACGGTCGAGCCCCTTAACAGGCCCAAGTTTTGCGGAAAGAAGACCGGTATAGCCTGATTTTTCATTCAGGGCGGCTTCATAAATTTTTTGAGCAGTTTTGGGGCCGATTTTTTCGATCAACAGTAGAATTCGGTACCAGCTAATTCGGTCGTAAGGATTGGCGATCACCCGCATGTGGGCTAATACATCTTTGATATGCGCGGATTCGACGAACTTAAACCCGCCCATTTTCACAAAAGCGATACCCTCGCGGTTGAGTTCAATTTCAAGATCAAAAGAATGGAAGCTTGCGCGAAAAAGGACAGCGATCTGGTTTAAGGCAACTCCTTTTCGATGAAGGTCTTTAATCTTATCAACAACAAATCTGGATTGGCTGTATTCATCTTCGCTATTAACCATTACGGGCCTGGTATCACCTGTTTTTCGCGTAAATAGATTCTTTGAATATTTTTCCTTGGCTCTGTCAATGATAACGTTGGTTAAATCCAAAATCGGCTGAATGCTGCGATAATTTTCTTCTAAGGTGATAATACGCGTTCCGGGGAAAATATTGGGGAATTCAATAATATTTCTGAAATTGGCCCCTCTGAAGGCATAGATACTTTGAGAATCATCCCCAACGACCATAATGTTTTTAACAACATCGGTTAAAAAATACAATATCTCGGCTTGAATCGTGTTGGTATCCTGGTACTCGTCCACCATGATATATTGATACATCGACGAAATGCGATTTCGGATGTCAGCATAATCGCTTAAAAGACGACGCAAATAGATCAGCAGATCATCGTAATCAAGGAAATGGTGGTCCTGCTTGCGGACCTGAAAATCATTATGGATGCGGGTGATGACTGCCAGGTGAGAAGCGAAGTGCGGGTAGTCTTGATCGATGATACCTTCGATAGCCAACCCTTTGTTCACCGCGCGGCTGAAAATGTCTGCCAGCGTTTTCCTTCTGGGAAACGAACGATGTTTAGTGGCCGGGTGCATTTCTTTTCGCAACATGCCGATTAGATTTTCTGCATCGGTGCGATCGAGGATCCCAAAAGCCGGGTCCAAACCCATTTGTGAGGCATATTTGCGCAGCATGGCATTGGCAAAGGAGTGAAAGGTTCCCCCGGCGATTTTTTCACAGCGGGCATCCAGGAATCGAGTTGCTCTGCGAAGCATTTCCTGAGATGCTTTGCGTGTAAATGTCAAAAGAAGAATAGAAGCCGGGGAAATGCCTTTTTCCACCAGATAGGCCACCCTGTAGGTGAGGGTCCTTGTTTTTCCGCTTCCGGCTCCGGCAATAACTAGCAAGGGTCCCTCAGTACAGGTGACCGCATCAAGCTGAGATGGATTTAGTGCTTCTTCATAGCGAATACGAAAATCCTTTTTGATTTTCGCAGCGCCAGGCTGTATTTGTGTTTTATTCCTTCGTTGCGATGACATTTTTTATCTCAAAACGCCGGCGGTCGGTAGTAAATTGATTATACGGGTTTTCATATCTGAAGTTTTGGTTCGATCAATTTTTCACAACACTTCCCAATTGTCAACCGCCGGCGTCATTACTTATCTTCATTATCTTCTGCAACATTGACTTTTAATATATGCTGTCTTACTCTTCACTATATCTGCACAGCATGAACAAATTCTTCTAACAGGGAGGGATAAATAGAATGAAGAAAATACAAACTCAACTGAAAACAATCTCCAAATCGCTTGTCAGTCTTTCCAAACAGGTCGAGAAAATTACCAAACAGGTAAATAAACTTCAACCTGCAAAAAAGGCACCTGCCAAACGTAAAAAGGCGGTCCGTAAGGTAGCTGTACGCAGAAAAGCAGCTGCACCGGCAAGAAGAAAAGCTGCACCTGCCAAAGGTAAAACTGTTCTCGACTCCGTTTACAATGTGATTGAGCGTAGCAAAAAGGGCGCCACGATCGTCACGTTGAAATCGAAAACGGGTCTTGATTCCCGACAGCTTAGCAATGCGCTTTATAAGCTTTCTAAAAAACGCATGGTGTACGCGAAATCCCGTGGCCTCTATATGAAAAAATAAGCCGTTTATTCGCGGAACCGAAGGAATCCAATACGGATAGATCGGATTTATACCGCTTTCCATAATAATGTTCCGCATGACTGAATTGCGGCATAAGTGGTTGTAGAAAAAAACGTTTGAATACCGGAACGTTTTTTTGACAACCACTATAAGCGAAGCAAATAGTCTTCCGCCAGCCGTCCATTTCAAAGGGCAGCGGAAGGCTATTTTGTTTTTCAGCGCCGCTAGTTTTCAAACATAATTTCTTCATAATCCACGCCAAGTTCCCAACAGCTTCTTTTCTAGCACATTCGTTTAAATCCCAAATTTCAAGCAGCAATTTTCAAATAAATACCAAATCTCGACGTTAGTTCGCCTTATTTTTGGTGTCAGGTGTCGGGTTTCAGGTGTCAGGTTTTTGCCGCGTGTAGCGGCTGCGGCCGCGCAGACGAGTTTCAAGATTCGGAAGAATTAATGGGGATCATTCAGGGAGCGCAAAGCTTGGCAGCAAGCATAGGATTTCCTGACACCTGAACACTGAAACCTGAAACCATAGCCATTGTGTTTCAAGAACTCAACTGGACTTAAATAAACTACACGACTTTTGTAATATATTTGCGGGACATGACACTAGACTGTCCTTTCAGGATTATAAGTTGCTGAAATTATAAAAAATATTGACTGTTGCCTGATTTAATAACTTTTGATATGTAAATGGCTTCAATTTCTTCAGGAAAGGAATTAGCATGAGTTCCAGCGAGGTCGCCTCTGATCTCTCACCCTTAAATAGATTGTGGAAAGCCTTTGCTTCCGTAAAATTAACGATTGTCCTTTTGTTAACCCTGGCAGCAACTTCGATAATCGGAACCCTTATCCCTCAAAATGAAACTCCGGTGGCGTATGTTCAAGCCTTTGGTGAATTTTGGTATCGCCTTTTTGCGCTGCTGGGGGTATTCGACATGTATTCTTCCTGGTGGTTCCGCAGTTTAATTCTTTTACTGACAGCCAATATTGTGGTCTGTTCGATCGATCGGCTGCAATTCACCTGGAAAATTATATTTGCCCGCCATCCAAAATTTAACATTGCTAGATTCAGGCGGTTCAAACGGAAAGAGGAGTTTAAGGCTGAACGCGCTCCCGATCGGTTAAAAAATATCTACCCTTCCATCGTCGCTCGCCGCTTTGGCTATCACCGGGTTGAGGATACCGATGAGGGGTTTGCCGTCTATGGTGAAAGCGGGCGCTGGACTCGCCTTGGCGTTTATATCGTCCATTTTAGCGTGGTGCTTTTATTAATCGGTGGGCTGATCGGTTCCATTTTCGGTTTTGATGGCTTTGTCAACATTCCCGAAGGCGAAACCGTACGAACTATCCAGTTAAGAAATAACCCTAAAAATCTCCAGCTTGACTTTGAGATCCGCTGCGATGATTTTAATGTGACTTTTTATGATACCGGCGCTCCCAAGGAATTTCGTTCAAGTTTAACAATCCTTAAACAGGGCAAGCCGGTTTATCAAAAAGATATTATCGTTAATGATCCGTTGCAATATGAGGGTATCCGGTTTTTCCAATCTAGCTATGGGAACCTGCCACCCAATGAAGTTATGCTAAATTTCACCAGCAAAGCCACGGGTATGATTTACAACCAAAAAGCAGCCGTCGACAAGCAAATCGTAATTCCCGAAAATCTTGGCACTTTTGCGTTGAAGCAATTTACCCGCGCTGCTGATTTCAGAGGGCAAAACATCGGTGAGGCGTTTATCGGGGTTCTGACCCCCCCCAACGGCAGTCCGGTGGATGTAACGCTGCCGTTGCGCTTTCCCCGCTTTGATCGGATGCGTAAGGGCGACGTGGTTATTGCGATTGCCGATTATCTGCCGCGCTACTATACCGGATTACAGGTCAGCAGGGACCCCGGTGTCTGGGTGGTATATACCGGCTTTATTCTGATGATCATCGGGATTTACATCACATTTTTTATGTCCCATAAACAAGTTTGTGTCGAAGTCACCGCAGATGGTAAAAAAAGCCGAATTATGGTTGCCGGGACTGCAAATAAGAACAAACTGGGTATGGAAAATAAGGTCAGCAACCTATCAGAAAAACTGGCAGAAACGGAGTCAAGTGCCAAAGGCGAGGCCAAAAATTAGGCTGAGCCATTAAATGTTCCGTTGAGTCTGCAACAGAGGGAGACTATGAGCAGTTCGAACATATTATCCATTATTACGTTTGTGTACGGATTGGCCGGGGTTTTATATATTTTTGCCTGGATTTTCAAAAAACCGGGCTGCGGCAAGCTGGCAACCTGGGTGGCTATGATCGGGGTTATTGGAAATACCGCTGGCATTCTATTGAGATGGGTGGAATCCTATCGCCTGGGCATCGGCCATGCGCCTTTCTCAAATTTATACGAATCGCTCGTCTTTTTTGCCTGGACAATCGCTCTGATCTACTTGTTCATCGAGCGTAGATTCGGCAATCGTATTATCGGCGCATTTACAACCCCGATTGCGTGCCTGGCCATGGCGTATGCCTCATTGAAACCCGGTATCACCAGTGACATCCAACCCCTCCTTCCCGCACTAAAGAGCAACTGGCTGATCGCCCACGTGATTACCTGCTTTATCGGTTATGCGGCCTTTGCGATTGCTTTCGGCATCAGTGCCATGTATCTGATGAAACAGGCGCAGGATGACGAAAAGGTAATCTGGCTCGATTTTGTCAGGCCGATAACATTATTCGTTTTTATTACGCTTTTCAGTCGTATTCTTCTGGTGGGAAACTGGGCGTTATCCGCAATGACGGCGCTTCCAATCTGTCTTGTTTTTTATGCCGGCGTATTTATCGTTCGTCGAATGCCGGCAAACATTAAAAACAGTCTGCTGGAAATGTTTCCGGAACCCCGCGTTCTGGATGAGCTTGGCTACCAGATGGTTTTGTTTGGATTCCTCTTTTTATCGGTGGGTATCATCACCGGTGCTGTCTGGGCCAATTCCGCCTGGGGACGTTACTGGGGATGGGACCCAAAAGAAACATGGTCGCTGATTACCTGGTTTGTTTACGCCACCGTACTGCATGCAAGGATGATGCGCGGCTGGCGCGGACAGCGCTTGGCCTATCTTTCGATGGTTGGTTTTGCGGCCGTGTTATTTACCTATTTCGGAGTGAATCTTTTGCCCGGTCTGCACAGTTACGGGGCATTGGGCCAATGATTTTTTCTTGACAATAACAGGATCGATACGATACACAACCGCAGGCTTTTGGCCGGCGGATCAGATGCTATCAACGATTTAACTATTTGAAAATATTCTGTTATTATCCTTAACACAGCCATGAGCACTTCGTCCGCCGGAGTTATTCCAGTGAATTTCGTAATACCTAAACCGAAGTTAACGGAGTTTCCATGAGTACTGATGAGAAAGTCAATGAGGTTTCAGCAGACACCGGGGATCAGGATCCGATAACGCCCTCCTCGGGAAATGAAGCAACAAGCCAGGCAGATGAAGATGGGGCCACGGGGCCCATTATCCTGTTCTTTATAGTCGGGTTGATTGCCAGTCTCATTGTCGGATGGGTGATTTTTCCACAGCTCCTTTATTCCCAGAAAAGACAGCCCGTTGGTTTCAACCATGCCTTGCACAATGAGGAGGTTGATAATGAATGTGAAAGCTGTCATTTTTTTAGAGAAGACGGCACCTATTCCGGTGTTCCCAAACTGGCCCAATGCATTGAGTGCCATGAAGAAGTACAGGGCGAGGACCCCGGAGAAGCAAAATTCGTAAACGAATATGTCGCCAAGGGCCGCGAGGTCCCCTGGCTGATTTATTCCCGGCAGCCGGACAACGTATTTTTTTCCCATGTCGCGCATGTGAAAATGGCGCAGATGGAATGTGTGGCCTGTCATGGCAATATTGGTGAATCAGAAAGCTTAAAAGTTTATGAGGAAAATCGCATTTCCGGTTACAGCCGGGATATTTGGGGCAAAAATATCGCCGGTTTTAAGCGCAATTCGTGGGATCGCATGAAAATGGATGACTGCTCAGAGTGTCATGTGAAAGAGAATATCAACCAAAACAGTGTTCAGACCCTCAAGGGCGGCTGTTTTGTGTGTCACAAATAATAAATGCGAAAAACACCACTTCTAGATTCTTAATAGTTATATAATTGTCAACATTCAATAGCCAATTCCGGCTTGTCCGGGTTAGGTTTACGGGGAAAATTAAATGAAGGTAGATCGCAGAAGTTTTTTATCATTTATTCTCGGAGGTGCGGCCGGGACTGCGTTATCACCCCTGCCGTGGAAGCTTACCGACGACTTTTCAATTTGGTCTCAGAATTGGCCCTGGACACCGGTTCCGCAAAAGGGCGAAATCAGCTATGTCAACTCCGCTTGCACCCTGTGTCCGGGCGGTTGCGGAATCTCGGTTAAAAAGGCTGACGAGCGCGTGATTAAAATAGAGGGGCTGAAAGGCCACCCTGTAAATGACGGCGGGCTTTGTATTTTAGGGCTTGCCGGTGCGCAGTTTCTGTATGGTCCGACACGCATCCAGACGCCCATAAAAAAAGTCAATGGCCGCTGGCAAAAGCTGTCGTGGAAAGAAGCCATAACCGAATTGGCCGCCAGGCTAAAAGAATTACGTGCCAAAGGATCGGCCCATACCGTGGCCTGCATGGCCGGATCCGACCGGGGTACGGTCCCGGAGCTCTTCAGCCGTTTTTTAGCTGTCTACGGTTCACCCAATTTCTTCCGGACGCCATCGATTTGGGACTCCTATGAACTGGCGCTGTATCTGACCCAGGGCACACGATCCATGGCCGGATTTGATATCGAAAATGCAGACTTCATCTTAAGTTTTGGCAGCGGTCTGATCGAAGGCTGGGGATCTCCCGGGTATATGTTCCGAGCAAAAGGCCTGCTGCGGAAAAATGGCGGGCGTATGGATCAAATCGAGTCGCGGCTGTCTAAAACAGCGGCCAAGTCCGATCACTGGATTGCCATTAATCCCGGCACCGAGGGTGCGCTGGCATTAGGCCTGGCGTATGTCATCATTAAAGAGGGACTCTACAATAAAGATTTTATTGATCAGTATACTACCGGATTTTCAGACCGCAAAAAGCGGGTCATCGATGGTTTTCCGCCGGAAATTGTTTCCAAAATGACCGGTATCAGTACGGGCACGATTTTAGCGTTGGCCAAAGATTTTGCGCGCGCCCGCAAGCCGCTGGCTATTTGCGGGCAAGGCCAGGGCCATCTGCCCGGGAATTTACAGGAGTTTCTGGCAGTCCACACCTTAAATGCCCTGGTGGGCAATATCAACCAACCGGGGGGTGTCTGGGCGGTACCCGAACCCGATTATATCGACTGGCCGGAGCTTGAAATGGATGGGGTCGCTTCGGAAGGACTGCAACAAACACGAATCGATGGTGCCGGCAGTTATCGCTATCCGAATGCCCGCTATTTACTGCATCGCCTGCCGCAAGTCGTCAACGCCAGTGACGAATCACCGGTTCAGGTGCTTTTCGTTGTCGATGCCAATCCGGTGTATTCATTGCAGGATACGGCGTCGGTGAAAAAAGCGTTTAAAAAGATTCCGTTTGTCGTCAGTTTTTCATCCTATATGAATGAGACGACAGCTTTAGCCGATCTGGTACTGCCCAACCATGTCTTTCTCGAACGCTACGAAGATGTTCCGGCGGCCTACGGATTTCCAAAACCCATCATCGGATTAGCCCGGCCGGCCATCGAGCCGCTGTATAATACCCGGCATGTCGGTGATGTGATCATTCAACTGGCCAAAGAACTGGGCCACGCGATTGGCGCGGCATTTCCCTGGGCTGATTACGCCACCTGTCTCGAAGAAACCTTATCCGATAACTGGGATACTCTAGTTGAAGAAGGCTACGTGGTGGATGCTGAATTTAGCGGCATAGATTTGGCCGATGCATTTGAAACCGATTCAGCCAAATTTGAATTTAATAATAACGAAATTAGGACGCTGGCCGGTTATAATCCGGTAAAAGCCGAAGGGGATGAAGCCTCCTATCCGCTGCTGCTGGTGCCGTATGATACCATGCGACTGGCCAGTGGTTATGTCGGCTCACCGCCGTTTCTCGTAAAAGCGCTTGAAGACACTATTTTGACCGGCAGCCAGGTTTTGGTGGAGGTCAACCCGGCAACAGCCAAACAGCTGGGGCTGTCAGAGGGCAAAACCGCCAACCTGACAACCCCCAAGGGCGCTGCACGGGTAAAAGTGCATCTTTCCAATGGGATTATGCCCGGTGTTGTCGCCATCCCCCGGGGCCTGGGTCACACGGCTTACGACAAGTTTTTGGCCGGCAAAGGCGTCAATTACAACCAGCTCAGCAGCCCGGTTGAGGATCCCGCATCCGGTCATGATGCGGCCTGGGGAATACGGGCCAAGCTCAGCAGAGCCTAAGTTGATTGGCTATTGACGATTGATGATTGAAAATTTGAGGAATTCTGTCGTTTTATTTTTTTGCTGAATGGTTTGCGGAGCTAAAATAAATCGTCGTTAGCCATTTTTGAATCATCCAAAGATCAATCGACAATCGACAATAGAAAATAGAAAATAGTCATTACCAAGGGGTGCTGATGGAAAATGCCAAAAAATTTGGAATGGTGATTGATCTGGACAAATGTACCGGTTGTGGCGCATGTATGGTTGCCTGCATGGCGGAAAACAACATTCCGTTTCGCGCGGATAATACCGATAAGATGCTCAGTATTTCCTGGATGCATGTGTATAAGTTAAATAACAGAAAACCCTTTCCGGATTATGAGGAATGCTATCTTCCCCGACCCTGCCAGCATTGCGAAGGACACGGGGGGCATTCTCCCTGTGTGTCGGTTTGTCCGTCTACCGCCACCGACTATGATATGGACACGGGCATCGTCAGCCAGATTTATCCGCGCTGTTTTGGATGTCGATATTGCATGGCGGCCTGCCCCTATCATGTCCGCCAGTTCAATTGGTGGGATCCCCTCTGGCCGGATGGAATGGAAAAAATGCTCAACCCGAGCGTATCGGTGCGCATGCGGGGGGTTGTTGAAAAATGCAGTTTCTGCATTCAACGCTATCAGCAAGCGAAAGACCGGGCTTACATGGAAGGACGCCGGGAGATCGCAGAGGATGAATATCAGACCGCTTGCACCCAGGCCTGTCCGGCCGGTGCAATCGTCTTTGGTGATTTAAATAATCCCGAACATGCAGTCCATCAATTAGCGCAACCGGATCCTGCGCGCCACGGCCACTCGAAAAATCCCAGGGCTTTTCGTCTTTTGGAACGCCTGGGCACCAACACGAAGATTTATTATCTTTCCAGCCGTGAGTGGGTCCGTAAGGCCGGCGACAATTATCTAGAAGGTGAATTTAAAAGCAAAGCACACAGCTAACTTGAGCACGGCTGTTTATACTTCAATCTTAGCAGTCATATTAATTTAGGAGCACGGAACTCATGGATTCTGCATTAATTCCCAAAGGGGTTAAACGCTGTCCTGCCTGGCAATTCATCATGTGGATTGGCGCAAATGGTGCGGTTCTGGCCTGGGGCGTTTTTGCGTTGCTGCTGGTTTATTTCAAGGGGCTTAACCAGACCAATATGAACAACGCCTATGGTTTTGCGTTGTGGATTTGGGCCGATCTTGCCGTAATCGCGCTGGGCGGCGGCGCTTTTTTTACCGGTTTTTTACGATATATTGTCGGGAAAGATGAACTGAAGAATATCATAAATTACGCCGTGCTGATCGGGTTCATCTGCTACAGTTCGGCATTGATGATTCTGGGTTTCGATATCGGACAACCCCTGAGAGGCTGGTTTATTTTCTGGCATGCCAACGTGCACTCCATGTTGACCGAAGTGGCTTTTTGTCTGACGGCTTACTTCGGCGTGCTCGCCATCGAATATGCCCCTCTGGTTTTCGAAAATCGTATGATCAAAAAGGTGCCTTTTTTTCATAATCTGAGTCACAACATGCACGAAATTATGGCCGTGTTTGCCGCTACCGGTGCATTTCTATCCTTTTTCCACCAGGGTTCTTTGGGCGGGGTGCCCGGTGTTTTGTTTGGCCGTCCCTTTGGTTTTCGTGAAGGGGTATTGGTCTGGCCCTGGACATTTTTTCTGTTCACGTGGTCAGCTGCCGCCGCGGGGCCCTGCTTTACCATATTGATTACCAAAATAACTGAAGCCGTAACCCGCAAAAAACTGGTCAAAGACAATGTGATTGATCTTTTGGCCAAAATATCGGGCTGGATGTTATTTTTCTATATTATCGCCAAGATCGGGGATACGTTGTACTGGGCCAACGTTACGGCCCCATCTAAAGGCTCTACTTTCATGGATTTTTACACCAGCAGCTCGGGCTCAGCCTATGGTCTCTGGATTTTAGTTGCCGAAATCGGGGTCTGTGGTGTCTTACCGGCCCTGATTTTGATTATACCCAAACTTCGCAAAACCCAGGCGACCTTATGGCTGGCCGTTATTTTGGCGGTGATCGGCTTGTGTCTCAATCGCTGGGTGATGGTGCTGCAGGTTCTGGCGATTCCGGTTTTGACGTTTGAATCCTGGTTTACCTATTTCCCAAGCTGGCAGGAAATTGCCACTACCATTTTACCGGTGGCCTACGGCGTTATTATGATTTCGACCTCATATCGCTATCTGCCGATTTTTCCTCAGGAACGGGAATTAAATCCGATTGACGAACCGGCAGCTCCACCTGAAGTTGCCGAATCCGAGCCGGAACCGACCGATGCCGGGCCCGAGCCCGAATTGAGTCCGGCTGAATCATAATGGAGGAAATGCATGTTTCCGTTTAACTTTGAATGGATCTGGGACGCAGGACATATAGTGTTTCATGGGGGGCTCTGGTACGCATTGACCATCCTCGGCCTCGGGATAACCTATTGTATCATCAAAGCAGCTCTTGATGCCGCTAAAGGTAAAGGCAGTCAGCACCACTGATTCCAAAATCGATAGATTTCAACAAGCGCTTCCCGGACCACAACAGGGGAGCGCTTTTTTGTTTGATGAATTATAGGTAAACTATTATATGTTTGGTAGCAATTCCGGTAAGAGTGAGACATGCACCACAAAGGCACAAAGGTCACAAAGGGTTTTAAAGATCAACCTTAAAATTATTATTCTTTGTGTTCTTTGTGCCTTCGTGGTTTTATAACTCGTTTGTTTCTCCGTTATCTGAGGTGGACCCGGGTTAGGAGTTTGGATGGATAAGATATTAATCGAAGGCGGACGTTCATTGAAAGGGCAGGTGCGAATCAGCGGGGCCAAAAATGCGGCGCTGCCCATTTTGGTCTCTTCTCTGTTGGCCGAAGGATCCTATACCTATTCAAATGTCCCTGATTTAAAAGACGTTGAAAGTATTAAGCAACTGCTCTCCAATCTGGGCGCCCGGGCCGAAGCTCATGGCGATAAGGTTCACGTTGATACCGGGCGTATCCTCAGCTATGAAGCACCGTATGACCTGGTACGAAAGATGCGGGCGTCCATACTGGTTTTAGGGCCCATGGTCGCCCGCCTGCAAAAGGCCAGAGTTTCCCTGCCGGGCGGATGTGCGATCGGCGCACGCCCGATTAACCTTCATCTGAAAGGATTGGCTCAGCTTGGCGCCAATATCATACTGGAACACGGCTATGTCCAGGCGGAAGCCAAAAAGTTAAAAGGCGCCGATATTTACTTTGACACCGTAACGGTCACCGGTACTGAAAACCTGATGATGGCTGCTGTTTTGGCCGAAGGAACCACCCTCTTGCGGAATGCGGCCCGGGAGCCTGAAGTCGTTGCGCTGGCTGAGGTGCTCAACAAGATGGGAGCTGATATTCAGGGGGCCGGGACAACTGTTATTACCATAAACGGGGTAACCTCTTTGAAGCCGGTATCGGTGTCTATTATTCCGGATCGAATCGAAACGGGCACCTTTATGATTGCCGCGGCGCTGACTCACGGAGACGTCACCCTGGTTGATTGCGAACCGGATCATGTGGGGGCCTGCATCGATAAGTTGCGACGCGCCGGCGTCAGGATCAGCGTCCATGAAAAAACCATCCATGTTGACGGAAATGATGAAATCATCAGTGTGGACGTTAAAACGCAACCATACCCGGGTTTTCCGACCGATATGCAGGCCCAATTCATGGTGCTGATGAGCATCGCCAACGGCACCAGCATCATTTCTGAAACTATTTTTGAAAATCGTTTTATTCATGTCGGCGAATTGAAACGCATGGGTGCTGACATTAAAATTTCAGGCAATACCGCCATGGTTAAAGGCGTATCCGGTTTATCTGCCGCCCCCGTGATGGCCAGCGACCTTAGAGCGAGCGCTTCCTTGATTCTGGCCGGCCTGGTGGCTGAAGGTCAGACTGAAGTTAATCGCGTCTACCATCTGGACCGGGGCTATGAAGCCATTGAAAAGAAATTCTCCGAACTGGGAGCCGCCATCAAGCGGGTAAAATAAAGTGGTTCGATAATTCAAAATTTTTCAACGGACGACCAACCGCAGACGACTGACAGATGGCCAGCCATTACTATTCACGCCCTATTGCCGCATTCGTAATTGCCCTGATGGGCGGCATCGTTCTGGGATCTAAATTTCCGGGCCACTTGGCCGCCGTGTTGAGCGTCGGTTTTTTCGGTGCCGGCTACATCTGGATCCACATCATTCGCAAAAAGGCTACCGGCGTAATTCCAGTTATTTTTTTTGTTGTTCTAGGCTATGCCTCCATCCAACCCTGGGTATCACCCAACTTTTCCTCCAAACACATTCAACATTTTTCAGATGAAACCCGCTGGCAGATTTCCGGGGTGGTGGACTCCCATCCAGTCGAAATTGAAAATTTAAAAAAGTTTGTATTGCGTGCGGATACTCTCAAGCACAAAAAGGCATCCTACCGGGTCACCGGCAAGATTCGGGTTACGGTAAGAGGACAAAGCCCGGCCTTTGCCAGGGGCGATCGAATCGTGTTTCGCAGCCGCTTGCGACAGCCCCGCAACTTCAACAATCCGGGAGGATTTAACTACCGGCGTTATATGGTGTTTAAAGGCATATGGCGCACTGCCTATACTAAAGGGAATCGGCTGCAAATTGTGCAAAAAAAATCGTCAAAAGACCTGGCGCAACAGCTCAACGATTCCCGGCTGGCCATGTCGGCCCTCATCGAAAGGGCGGGGAAGGGGCCCTCTGTCGCTGTGCTTAAAGCCTTGATCATCGGTGACCGTGCGGCGATATCGTCAGAAATCCGCGACACGTTTAATCGTGCCGGTGTCGGGCATGTCCTGGCGATTTCAGGACTTCATATCGGCATCGTCGCCACGGTCGCGTTCTTATTTTTTCAAAAGCTGTTGTGCTTTGTTAAGCCTGTTCTCTGGCGAGCATGGACTCGCAAGGGGGCTGCTATTTTCTCTTTATTTCCGGTTTTCATTTATGGCCTGATTTCCGGAATGTCGCCCTCAACCCAGCGGGCGGTTATCATGGTCACCGCCTTTTTAATGACATTTCTCCTCGAACGCGAACGCGATTCCATCAATACGTTGGCCCTGGCCGCTTTTATCATCTTGATCGTATATCCGCCTTCACTGTTTTCCATCTCTTTTCAACTTTCGTTTATGGCCGTGCTGTCTATTCTTTACGGGTTGTCTCGCACCCGACATGCACTGCGAATCAATAGCGAAAACCTCCAGACCGGATTTCGTTTTTGGCTGTCTCGAAAAGTCTTTGGCTTTTTTCTGGTATCTTTTTTTGCGATTTGCGGCACGTTGCCGCTGGTGATGTTTTATTTTAACCAGATATCCGTCATTGGACTTCTGGCTAATTTTGTTGTTGTACCGTTGGTAGGGTTTGCGGTTATACCCTGCGGGCTTTTAGCCCTGTTTATTTATCCCATCAGCAGCCAGATCGCTTATGGCTGTATGCAAATCTGCATCTACGTGCTGGATCATGTGCTTGGCGTTATAAAATTTTTTGCCGATCTGCCGTTTGCGGCCTTTAAAACCATTACGCCCAGCGTCCTTGAAATCGTGTGCTACTATATATTGGGCTGGGTTCTGCTCAATTTTTTAGCAGCAAAGCTGAATCCTGAACCCCCCCATGGTGTTTTAAGAAGTCGATCGGACCCGGCTACGCTCCACACCAGGATGCTGCGGGCCGGAAAGGGCCGTCGCTTATTTCAGTTTTTTTCTGCCGTGGCAATAACGACCCAGGATATTGCCGCCTGGCTCCGAAGAAAAAGAGGCGCAATCGTGGGTATTTTGCTGATTCTGGCCTTTGCCGGGGATGCCGGTTATTGGCTATATCAGCGCTTTTGGCATCATGAGCTGCGAGTGACCTATATCGATGTCGGTCAGGGCAATGCAGCGCTCTTAGAGTTGCCGGGCGGTTATACGGTATTGATTGATGGTGGCGGGTTTTCGGATAATAACGTCTTTGATATGGGCGCCCGGGTAATTGCGCCTTTTCTGTGGCGTAAAAAGATTCGAACCATTGAAACGCTGGTCCTCACGCACCCCAACAGCGACCACCTCAATGGCCTTATTTTTATTGCGCAGCATTTCAATGTAAAAACCATTTGGACCAACGGTGAATCCAGAGCAACTCGGGGATATAAACGCATTAAAAAGATTATTGCCCAAAAGCAATTAAATCAGCCGGATTTCAAACACATGCCCCGTAAACAGCTGATCAACGGGGTCGAATTTTTTTTCATGTATCCCCCCGCCGATTTTTTGGATAAAAAGGCCGGGCAAAAATGGCGCAACACCAATAACAACTCTCTGGTCGTCAAAGTATCTTTTGGGGATATTTCATTTCTTTTTCCGGGAGATATCATGGCAGAAGCCGAAAAGGAGCTGGTGGGTTTATCCGGTGCCGATTTAGCCTGCGATGTCCTGCTGGTTCCGCATCACGGCAGCCGGTCTTCAAGCAGTCGACTCTTTTTAGCCAACGTACAACCGGATGTTGCGGTGATCTCCGCAGGCTGGAAAAACAGATTTAGATTTCCGCATTCAACGGTATTGGAAACCTATAAAAAGAGCGGCTGCCGCATATTGCGCACCGATCGAGACGGGGCCATTAAATTAACAACCGATGGGAAGCGCCTTAGCGCAAGTTCGTTCTTTTCAACAGTTGATCTCGCCCGGAATAATTGAAGTGTTGCCTAACCCTAAGTGTTTGTATTATAATAAAAAATATAAAGTTCACACGCAACGTGCCGATAATAGAATATGACCAACTAAAAGGTTTGCAGCGGACATCTGTCCGCAAAAATCCCTTTAGGGCGGCAACCTATTTGGAGGAATCAATATCATGGGCACAAAAGCCTTTGAAATCCTAACAGATGCCATCAAGGAATACTATGGCAATTATGAACTCGAGGAGCTTTGCAACCAGTTTAATGTCGATGTGGACTACTTGGGCGTAAATCTCAATCATGCAAAGCTTGCAAATAAATTAATCAATAAGAATGATTACAGCCATCAAAAACTGTTATCGAAGTTGCTTGAGGATTTAGTGCAGCGCTGCACTCAGCGGATTTTAAACACAACCTGGGAAAGCAATGTCTTTGACGAGCAAATGCAACCCCAGCTTAAAAAGCTCCAAATTCTTTTATCCAAAGATGAGGGATCGATTCAGGTTGCAGAACCTAAAAACTATCAATTCAAGGACAAATCAGGGCCCATCAAATTTTTTAGCAGCGCCAAAACCGCGGTTACCCTGGTGGATACGCGGCTCGGTGGCGCCACCTTCGAATGCCTCAAAAATGTTCAGCAACCGATCCGTTTAATGACCAGCCGGGAGCCCCGGGCATTGGTCGATGGGTTCGATGCTATTTTAAAAAGCTATTGTTCCAGCTGTCCCGATGTCGAAATCCGGCGCCATGTCATGGTTCATGATCGCTACATTTTCTTTAATGGTCGCTGCTGGCTGGCCAGCGCATCTCTCGATTTGATCGAAACCAAACCGCTAAACATTATTGAGTGTATCGATGCGAAGTCTGCGATTGCCCGGGAAATCGAGCGGAAATGGCGAGAGGCTGAAAAATATTTGGTTTGACGATTAATCCATTGCGGCTAATACTTCGAAGCGTCCGCTTTCTAAAGCCTTCTTAATGACCTGCGTTTTGCACGCCGATAGTCGAAAATAATAGACCCGTTTGCCTTTACGTTGAGGCGTCATACGGACATTAATGATATCACCACCATTGTCGTTAATAATTTGCATGGCCTTCTTGAATGCGGCGGGTTGATCCCCCAGGACCACATCGATACGCGAGGTCGTTGATAAAATCCCCATCATGTCAATAAATGTGCGCAACATATCGGTTGCGGTGACAATTCCGACCAGCCGACCCTTTTTAACCACCGGCATTCCGCCGATTTTATGATTGTAAATAAGCTGAGCGGCAAATTCGATATCATCATCCGGGCTTACCGTGATGGGATTTTTAATCATCAAATCGTCCATGGAGATATCTCCCAGCATGGAGGGGATCAGGCCCTGTTTCATATCGGCCAGGGTTAAAAAGCCTTGCAGTTTATTTCCTGTGGTAACCACGGGAAGATGCCGAATGGAATTGGTTTTCATCAATTCAATGGCTTCAGCAACTGAAGCATTGGGCTTAATGGTGATGGGATTTTCAATCATCAGTGAATGGATTTTCATATCTTCTCCCCTTTAAGCTAAACGCCGACCTGAATGTTGCACGCGTCGGAGGTTTTCATATGCAAGATTGAGATGGGTTCTAAAATGATATCAGTATTCGGGAAAAAGTAAAGGGTTTCGCAACATTTTAAGATGACAAGGCGCAGTTCAGCGAAAAAGCGGCAATATGCTGGAAGCGGATGAGCATTTTATTGAGGTTTACAATCCGCCCGGACTATTTGGCGTTAGATAACGAGAACGAGGACGACGACGAGTACGAAGCGGAGGAACATTGCCTAATCTGGCATTCGTCCTCGTGCTCGTCCTCGATAATGGTATTTTTGGGATAGCTTCTATCAATAATAACTAAGGGACGGTTACTTCTTTGAACGGGGTTCATAGCTGCAAAGGGGTTCTTCGCTCATAAAATCACCGGTGGCCTCGTAAGCGCGTGCCCGGCAGCCCCCGCAAACGCGTTTAAATTCACAGGGCCCGCACTTTCCTTTCAGCTTGTCGTAATTGCGCAACTCCAGAAAATTATCTGAATGGTTCCAAATTTCGGCAAAGGTCGATTGCCGAACATCACCACAATTTAAATCCAGGTAGCCGCACGGCTGAACAATGCCCTGATGGGATATGAAACAGAAGCCAATACCGCCCAGACAGCCGCGGGTGACCGCATCGAGGCCGTGGCTTTGAAAGGTAACGGAAATGCCGTCTTTTTTGGCCCGCTGTCTGAGGATGCGGTAGTAGTGGGGAGCGCAGGTCGCTTTCAGCTGCAAAGGCGTTTTTGTTTTCTGGTCATAAAACCAGTTGAGGGTATTTTCATATTCAGCGGCATCGATTTCCTGATCCACAATATATTTGCCTCGCCCGGTGGGGACCAGAAGAAAGATATGATGAGCCACCGCTCCGAGGTCGATGGCCAATTCCTGTATTTTGGGGATTTGATCAAGATTGGTTTTGGTTATGGTCGTGTTGATCTGAAATTCCATGCCAACCTTTTTAAGAAAGTCGATGCCCCGCAGCGTGCCCTCAAAAGCGCCTTCTACCTGTCTAAAGCGGTCATGGATTTCAGGACTCGACCCGTCGAGGCTGACGCTGATGCGTTGAATGCCGGCATCGACTAACTCTTGGGCCACCTTCTCGGTGATGAGAGTGCCGTTTAAGGCCATGACCATGCGCATGCCCAGATCCGCGCCATGGCGGGTAATATCAAAAATATCTGAGCGCAGCAGGGGCTCGCCGCCGGTAAGAATGATAATCGGCTTGCCAACTTCTGCAATTTGATCCAAAAGACGCAAGGCTTCTTCGGTACCCAGCTCGTCTTTATAGGGGCCCATGGTTGCCGAAGCCCGGCAGTGCACGCAGGCGAGATTGCAATTGCGTGTGGTCTCCCAGGCGACCAGGCGCAGCTCGTCTTTCTTATGTTTGGTGTGGGCGCGGGGATGTTTTGCGTTCATTATCAATCCGCTTTTAAAGCTTTAGCCGCCTCCAGAGCAAAATAGGTGAGAATCATGTCAGCCCCGGCGCGCTTGATGGCGGTGAGCGTTTCCAGCATCACCTTTTTACCGTCGATCCAGCCCATTTTTTCGGCTGCTTTTATCATCGAAAATTCGCCACTGACACTATATGCAGCCACCGGCAGATCGATTTCCTCCCTTACCCGGCAGATGATATCCAGATAGGGTAGGGCAGGTTTGACCATAATGATATCGGCCCCTTCTTCTACATCCATCGAAACTTCCCGAATCGCCTCCAGGGCATTTGCGGGATCCATCTGATAGGTACGTCGATCGCCAAACTGAGGAGCCGAGTCTGCAGCATTTCGAAAGGGCCCGTAATACGCAGAGCAGTATTTGGCCGCATAGGACATGATCGGCACATGACTGAAGTTGTTTTCATCGAGGATATCCCGGATTTCGGCGACGCGGCCATCCATCATATCCGAGGGGGCCACCATATCGGCGCCGGCTTTCGTGTGGGACAGAGCCGTGCGGGCTAAAAGATCCAGGGTGGCGTCATTATCAATCGTTTGTCCTTCGGCAACGCCGCAATGTCCGTGGTCGGTATACTGGCACAAACATACATCGGTGATGACAACCAAATCCGGCAGTTTCTCTTTTACAGCCCGGGTTGCTTTCTGGACAATTCCGTCATCGGCGTAAGCGCGGGTTCCCAGGGGGTCCTTGGCTTCCGGTATCCCAAACAGCATCACGGCCGGAATACCAAGATCCACTGCGGAAGCGGCTGTTTTTAATAAATTATCAACCGATAATTGAAAATGTCCGGGCATGGACGGAATCGGATTTTGAACGTCGCTGCCGTTAATCGCAAACAAAGGTAAAATAAAATCATCGACAGACAATTTGGTTTCACGGATCATGCGGCGAAAGGCTTCATTTTGCCGCAGTCGTCTGGGCCTGTAATCCGGAAATAGCATTTAGTCTCCTCGCAAATGTTAAAATTTTCTATTTGGTAAACCAGAACAGTTGTAAAGCTTTTAGATCTTATCGTGTAAAGCGAAAGAAGTGCCTAAAGTTACGGAGTCGCTACGCTCCATCTTTTTTATAAAAATGACAGAATTCTTTAACTTTAGGCATTTTAGATCACTTTAGTCACTTTAGCTCACTCGAATTTTTAAGCAAATTTAAACGATGCGTTACCTGGTCAACAGGTAAGAAGATTGAGAGATTAACACCCCTCCTACGAAATTTCTTCATCCGTTAAATAACAGGCCGGATCCGGGGCCCATACGTCGCCGGTGGTGGCTTCAGCACGGACTCTAAAATTGCCGGCACAAACATCCAGCCAGCGGCACGTGGCACATCGGCCTTTAATATGCTTTTTTTTCTCTTTAAGTTTTTTCAGCAGCGAATTTGAGAGATCGGTCCAGATCTCGGAAAACGGCCGTTCCTGCACGTTGCCGAGATTGCAATGGCGCCAGAATTGATCCGGATGTACCTTGCCATCCCAGCTGACACAGCCGATACCCCGGCCGGAGTTGTTGCCTTCATTCCATTGCAGCAGTTCCAGTACCTCTTTCGCCCGTTGGGGGTCTTCTTTTAGCAGCCTTAGATAAAGGTAGGGCCCGTCCGCATGATTATCGACCGTCAGGACTTCCTTGGGTTTGCCGATATCATGCAGCCGTTTGGTTTCATCTATAATCAGATCAACCGCGGAGCGGGTACCCTCATGGGTCAAATCTTCTTTGACCAGATCGGTTGCGCGGCCGGCATAAACCAGGTGATAGAAACACACCCGGGGGATATCCATTTCTTCGATGAGATTAAAAATATGGGGTATCTCATTAACGTTAAATTTATTTATGGTAAAGCGCAGCCCGACCTTTATGCCGGCATCCTGGCAATTTTTAATTCCTTGCAGTGCGGATTGAAATGCGCCTTTGATGCCTCTGAAGCGGTCATTGATTTCTTGCATTCCGTCCAGGCTGATGCCGACATAGGACAGCCCGATGCGTTTTAGGGTGCGCGCCATTTTGGCGCCAATCAGTGTGCCATTGGTGGAAATCACCGCGCGCATGCCCTTTTCGACGGCATACCCGGCCAGTTCGGTTAGATCTTTGCGCACCAGCGGCTCTCCGCCGGAAAACAGGATCACCGGCGCACCGAAAGCGGCAAGGTCATCAATCAGCTCTTTTCCCTGCCGGGTGCTGAGCTCGTTGTTATATTCAATGTCCTGCGCATGGGCGTAACAATGCACACATTTCAGGTTGCAGCGCCGGGTCGCATTCCAGACGACCACCGGTCGCTTGTCTTTAGAAAATTGTAACAGATGAGACGGCAGTTTTCCCGAGTGACGCCCGTAGCGCAGGGCATCAGAAGGCTCAACGGTACCGCAGTAAAGTTTGGATATTCCAATCATGTTATCTATGCTCGCTTATAATTTATTCAGGGGTCGGGGAGTTTTTAATTCAAAGCTTGTCATTCCCGCGTAGGCGGGAATCCAGAAATGTCTTGCTGAAAAAGCTGGATGCCCGCCTGCGCGGGCATGACGGGAAAAACTCCCCGACTGCTCAATTTATTAGAACCTTGTTTATTAAACTTTATAGTTTATAAACGCGCTATCTAATTTATATTTTAGACAGGATTAACAGGATACCGCAGCATCCGATTTTACGCCTTATGTTGGGTCATGCGTTGAATCGGGGCCATATTTACTTTGAATCAACTGGCTGATGTAGTTTTCTGGATTCAGCAGCGCTTGACGGGTAATAAAATAGCGGTTGCAACCGGTCTTTTCGCGGACCAGCTTAAGACCGTGTTCGAAATCATTGCTCACCTTATCATAAATGTCTTTCAAACTGATGGGCGCTTCGATCAGCTGCTCAATGATAAAATCGATCGCATCTTCTTCCAGGACAATGTTAATATCATGATTTTTAAAAAAATACAGTTCTATCTTCTTGATTTCATCATAATTGGACTTGATGTGTTTAACCACATTTTCAATATCCATGATGTTTTTGGCATAAAACTGGGCCACAATATCCATTCTGGAAGGTGTCATGGTGAGATTGTATTTTGCCGTCAGATGTTTCTTATTTGATTCCAGGTATTGTTTGATCTGCTGCCGTTCTTCCCGGGCCAGTTTTTCAAATTCCTCGTCGGTCCTGGCGTCTTTGGGGGTGGTGCCCACCTTTTGGATAAATTTTTCCGGATTTTTGATAATGGCTGTTGTGGCCGGGAATTTTTTAATCCGGCTAGAGGGTAAATGTTTTTCAAATTCAAGCAATGTTTTTTCAACGGCACTCACCAGTCCCCGGGCACCGGTGTTTTCAGCAAATGCCAGCTGGGCCAGCATTTGTAACACCCGGTCTTCAAACTTGATTTCGATGCCGTAGGCGGAAAAATCCAGCTTTTTTCCCAGAATGATGGGGCTGTTGGGATTTTGCAGGATTTTGTGTAAGTCTTGCTCGGTCAGATGCTCAAATACGGCACGCACCGGCAGTCGCCCGACAAATTCCGACTCAAATCCAAATTGAATTAAATCTTCTGATTTGATCTGCTTGAGGATATCAATTTGCTCCTGGGAATCTATAATCCGCGCACCGAAACCAATTTTCTGTTTAGCAATGCGCTTTTGAATGATCGGCACCAGATCCGTGAAGGCGCCGCTCATGATAAAAAGAATATTTGCGGTATTCACCGATTGTTTTTCACGCTTTCCGGTTTTACGAAATCTTTCAATTTCCTGGATCATGGATATGGGATCATGGGGCACCTTAAGATCCACATCGGTTTCTTCCATGGGTTTCAGCAACGCGCGCTGCACACCGGTACGCGATACATCGGCGCCAATTATATTGCGACTGGAAGCAATCTTATCAATTTCATCGATGTAGATAATGCCGTTTTCAGCTAACTCGATATCATCGTCTGCTTCCCGGACCAGATCGCGCACCAGATCTTCGACATCACCGCCTACATAACCGGTCTCGCTAAATTTGGTGGCATCGCCTTTGACAAACGGCACACCGATTTTATTGGCAATCAGTTTGATGATATAGGTTTTGCCCACACCCGTCGGCCCGATCATCAACACGTTGTTTTTAATATTGCCGACCATTGTCGTTGTTCCGACATGATCCTGTCCGTCCCGTGCCCGCTTAATACGATTGAAGTGCGTGCAAATTTTTGTGGCCAAAATCGCCTTGGCGTTGTCCTGTTTAACAACGAATTGATCCAGGTACGCGATCAGCTCTTTGGGTTTCAGGTCAAAATTGATTTGTTTTTTGCGCTTGGGCGCTTTGACCTTATCAACGGCGGCTTCCTTGGGCAAAACCATCGGCGTTACGATTTTGACGTTATCACCGAATTTTTCGGATAAAAATTCGCCGATTTCTTTTTCTAATTTTTTGGGATCCGGTATGTCTTTGTCATGTGCTTTCATAATGTTAAATTATAACCATACCTACCGGCAAATGCAAGAAAGGCCGGCAGCGCATGACGGCTTTAGAGCGTTTGTCAGAATAACGTTCCGATAGCAGTGGTTTTTTGAATCTTTTTTGGGTTATTAATAACGTCTAATATTGCTGGGTCCAAACGCTCTAATAATTTTTCTTTATTATCGGGCCGTTTCAACAGCTGCTGGAGTCTTTGCAAAAACGCTTCAGGCAACTGCTCATCTTGTTTGTGCGGCCAAGGCGTCTTTAGCGCAGAGCCTTTGATTGAAATAGGGCACATCGTTGCGCAAAAGTTTAGATTTTTTTTCAATAAAAAAATAATATAGCGGTTGTCATGTTTGTAATAATTTTAGTCAGTTAAACGCTATATTATCGCCTGCTAGAAAATCCGGTAAACGGAACATATTTATGACAACCGGTATAAGGGTTGGGGTTTAATATTAAATTTTGGCATTTAAATTGCGGATTTCAAAAAAGAGGGGGTCAAGGCGTCCTCACGAGGCGGAAGCCCAGAAAATAATCCCGGTGTCGGCCGGCGGGCGGATGGTCGCTGCGACCGGCACAACGCACGCCCGCCGGCCAGCTGTACCAGCATGCGCCCCGGATCACCCGGTACGAACCGCCACCCGTGAATATGGGATTGTTGCGCTGATGATTACGATAGGCATCTTTGCTATATATATCCTCACTCCATTCAAACACATTACCTAGCATGTCATAAATCCCAAAGGCATTGGGCTTAAAGCTCCCTACGGGTGCTGTCACGGCGTACCCGTCATCACAGTTATTAACCTCCCAATATGACCACTCGCGCTTTGCCGTTAGATCCGCCACATTGGCATATTCACAGGCCTTATCCGGATCATCGCCCCAGAATCGAGCCGTACGCGTTTCTGCCCTGCAGGCATACTCCCACTCTGCCTCAGTAGGGAGTCTGAAACGATAGCGTCCTTTGTTCTGCCCGCTGAGCCACTTTGCAAAAGCTTTGGCTTCATTCCAGCTGATGTATGCCACCGGCTGCTCGTCTGCGCTCAGCGAGAAGCCCCTGTGATCATTGCTGACGTGATTGCTTTTGAACTGCCGATATTGGGCATTCGTCACCTCGGTCCTTCCCATCCAGAACCCGTCCACGCACACTTGATGCAGGGGACTTTCGTCCGGGTCTCGTCCAGCTTCACCTGCAGGACTCCCCATTTCAAAACACCCGCCAGGTACCCGGACAAACGCCATGCCCGTCACAGGCTCATGCCAGATCTCGCCTGGTTTAGGAATTCCCTCAAACGCCCTTGAGGAAAAAAAGGACCCGGCAACCGTCATGATGAGAAACGAAAAAAGAATTGGCCTGTAGAAGCGATTTAATAGGTGTATTCGTACCCGCATTTTTGCTTTAACACTGCTTGAATTTCACCAAGGGTGGCCTTGGCCTCCACCGCTTTGATGATGTTAGGCATTAAGGTTCCGCAGGACGCCGGCCATTCTACCAGGAACTTCTCCGTGGCGTTGCTCAGACCTTCCAGCGCCTGCTTTACTCCGCTATGGTTCCGGTTCGCCTTAAAACGCTTGACCCTGTCCACGGACTCCTGCTCGTATTTGGGATCGTGTTTAAAGACCTTGATTTTGTGGGTATCTTTTTCGAGGCGATATTTATTTACACCGACCATCACTTTTTTCCCGCTGTTTATTTTCGCCTGCCACTCATTTGCTGAACGTTCAAGCTCCTTCCTGAACCACCCGGTACTCCAGCATTTGAATGCCCCGCCAAGTGCTTCTACCTTGCCGATCAGCTCCGCTGCCTGCTTTTCTATCTCAGCGGTCAACGATTCCACATAGTAAGAGCCCCCGAGCGGGTCTGCTACGGCGGGGATGTTGGTCTCGTGGCAGAGTATCTGTTGGGTTCTTACGGCAAGTTGTGCTGCTTCTTTAGTAGGGATTGCCAGTGCTTCATCGTATGAGGAGGTCCAGATACCGTCTGAACCGGCCAATACGCCGGTCAGTGTGAGGACGGTTAGCCGGATGATATTATTAAGCGGCTCCTGGGCGGGGCAGCTGAGCCCGCCGGTCATTGAGTTTATAAAAATGCTCAATGCCCGCGGGTCGGTGCACCCATAGCGCTCTTTCATGATCTTGGCCCACAATCTACGCCAGGCGCGTATTTTTGAGACTTCCTCAAAGATATCCATCCCGAGGTGCGCATGGTACCAGAATCTTGATGCCACCTCATCCGGATCAAGCCCGACTTTATAGCATTCATCCATGATCGCCATCCCCACCGCAATGGTAAATGCCACCTCCTGCACCGGGTTGGCACCGCATTGTACCATATTGTAGCCGCTGATCGCCGTGTGCAAGGCGAGAGGTATATTCTCGATTCGGAAGTTGATATTCTCTACCATCATTTTCAATGCGTTTTCCGGTGGAAATGCGATGGTATCATAGTTCCACTGTCCATACAGGATATGTGGCGTCTGCATCCTGAGTTGAGATATATCATAGCCCCGCTGCTGCGCATAAACGGTATACATAGCGGTGAGGGTGAGTGTCGGGTCATAGGTGATGAAGGTAACCTGTAACTTATCCAAAGGCAGGTCACCAAATAGCAGGTCAAGATCTTCAATTGTGCTCAGCGAGAGTCCGCAATCGCCGACTCTGCCCCGCGCCACAATATCATCGGCGTCATAGCCTCGCTGATGGGGCAGATCCGTAAGGATGGTGAACTTGGGAAACTCATCCTCGCTTTCCTCCGTGCCCACATGCAGCCGCATCCCCAACTTTTTTAGATATTCCCAGCGCTCTTTGGTGTCTTTACCTGTGCCATAGCCAAAACCAATCCGCATCACCCAGGGAAGGTCGCGATATCCCAATGGTGTTGCCCCCCTGGTATAGGGGTGCACGCCCGGAAAACCGATATCTCTAAAATCTATTTCCTCCACATCAAGGGGTGTATAAACCGGTTTTAATTTGATGCCTGATTCATTGGTGGGAGTTTCGTCATTGCCTTCCCTAAATTTTTCATGGCACTCCTTTTGCCAAATATTTTCAAGCCTCTCGATATGTTTAAGCACTTCTTTCTCAAACATCTAAAGCCCTCCTTATGTTTCAGGCCTAAATTCTTTACTGAGTTGTCAGTTTTAGGCTTCGAGTTTTCGTATATTTTCCTTTACAAAAGTGACCACATTTTCAATAGGAGTACCCGGGGTAAATACGCCTTTCACTCCTTTACGCTTCAAATAGCCGGCCGCATCTTCAGGAATCGTCCCGCCGAGAATAACCAGTACATCGGTCATCTGCTTTTCTTTGAGAAGATCCATAATTCTCGAGGTGTCATACATCAGGCCGGAACTGTAAAAACTCAGGCCGATCACATCCGCATCCTCTTGCTGGGCAATAATGACCACTTCCTCAACAATCCGGTATCGGATAAAAATCACCTCCATTCCCTGGTCGCGAAAGACCCTGGCCACGTACCGCAAACCTCTGTCATGGGCGTCCATGTCAGATTTTGCCAGAACCACCCTGATCTTATGGCTTTGAACTGGTGCACCCATAGACAGCTATGAACCTCCTGTATTCGGCCCGCATCTCTGCAGGCCGTTAGCGGAGAAAAAGAACTCCAACTTTTTTTTCATTTATGCTACAAAGTGGTATATTATTATCAGATTTTCCCTATAAATTGCAATATTTCAATTGCTGTTTTATCTTATGCATTAACCGCATCACCCCTGTCCCGATATCTGTTCGTTATGAGAAGAAATAAATCTTCGCTGAAGGGTACTTTTCAGGATTTCAAGCCTTTAAAAGAATATTTCGTTAAGGGCCGATGGCATCTGGCGGCAGGACTGCTCAGCCTCGTGTTAGTGGATTTACTTCAGGTATTGATTCCTCAGGTCATAAAAAGGGCCATCGACTCCCTCACCTTTAAAACCGCAACCTCCGGTATTCTTTTCAAATATGGCGTGATTATCGTGTCCATTGCCCTCGCTATCGCCATGTTTCGCTATATATGGCGTTATCTCCTATTCGGTCATGCCCGCAAAGTGGAAGAGGGGCTTAGAAACAGACTATACGATCATCTTCAGTCCCTGTCGCCCTCTTTTTTTCAAAGGACAAAGACCGGAGATCTCATGGCCAGGGCAACCAACGATATTAACGCCGTCCGAATGGCAACCGGATTGGGTATATTTGCCGTGACTGACAGTGTGGTTCTGGGTGTGACGACTATCGTATGCATGCTATATATCAACCCGGTTCTGACTCTTATTTCCCTTATTCCGGCACCCATCCTCATCTTCTTAACAAGGATGCTGTCCCGCCGGATGTCCAGCAGATATGAACGGGTCCAAAAGACATTTGCAGACCTGACCGAGGAGGTCCGGGAGGCCTTTGCGGGGATCAGGGTCGTCAAAGCCTATTCCAGAGAGTCATGGGGCTGTAAAAAAATTGAGGAAGAGGGCGGGAAATATATACACGAAAATATGCAGCTGGCAAAGACCATCGCCTTTTTCTTCCCCTTAATGGCTGTTTTTGCCAATTTGGGTCTGGCCATCGTGATCTGGATGGGGGGTCGTTTAACAATTCTGGGACATTTAACCACAGGCGATTTTGTCGCATTCATCAGTTACCTCTACCTTCTGGCCTGGCCCCTGACGGCCATCGGATGGGTGATAACCTTGATCCAGAGAGGCTCTGCATCCATGCGCAGAATCAATTACATTCTTGAGGAAGTCCCCGATATTATTGACCCGCCTTACCCCCGGCATGTCACCAAACTGGCGGGCCACATCGAATTCAAGGGGCTCAGTTGTAAATATCCCGGCCAGACAGGGTTTGCACTGAAGCGTATTAATCTTACAATCGAAAGCGGACAAACCGTGGCATTGGTGGGTCAGGTCGGCTCTGCAAAGACAACTCTTCTCAATACCTTACCTCGTCTTTTCGATATACCCAAAGGCACCGTTTTCATTGATGGCACGGACGTGCATGATATTCCTTTGAAAACGCTTAGACAGAATATAGGTTTTGTGACCCAGGAAACGCTTCTTTTTTCGGATACCATTCGAAATAATATCCTGTTTGGCAGGCGCGGGATATCAGAAAATGCTCTGGAAGCCGCCTTACGGGTGGCCCAGATTTCCGATGAGATCCAAACCCTTGAAAAGGGACTGGATACGTGGCTTGGTGAAAAGGGTGTTACCCTTTCAGGAGGTCAGCGGCAGCGCCTAACCATTGCCCGGGCTCTTATTTCAGATCCGCCCATCATGATCCTGGATGATGCCCTCTCAATGGTGGATACCCGCACCGAGGCACGCATCCTGAACCGTATTTTTGAATTTCGAAAACATAAAACGAATCTGATCGTTTCACACAGGGTCCCAACCATCAAGCGGGCAGATTTCATCGCGGTTCTAAAAGGTGGAGAATTGGTGGAGACCGGGCAGCATGATGCCCTTATGGCAATGGGCAATGAATACGCCAGACTTTACGAAAGACAATTTTTAGCCCAGGAATTGGAGATCGGGATAACCTAGTCATGTATGGCGAATATGGATATATGGAAGAGGGATCATTGGGCAAGGCCTATAATTTAAGGCTGTTGCGGAGATTGGCACACTATGCCAATCCTTATAAAAAGATGATTTCCACAGCCATCTTTCTGACCATCATGATCACCGTCCTGGATTTGGCGGTTCCCTATCTTTCCAAAATAGCGATTGACCGATACATCCTTTCCTCCTGGTATCTGGTTGATCTTTCGGCCATGAATAAGGCTGTCAGTCAGAAATTCGTAAAAAAGTTCGGCCCTATTTTAGACATAAGCAGGGATGATTCCTATGGCCTCATTTCCCACATGGATATCAAACGGATGGATCCCTCCGAACTTCATGAATACAGGAGTAAGGGCGTCATTTCTGAAAAACGGTTTTACAAAGTCGGGATTGAGGTTCAAGACCATTCTGATTTCAGGAACCCGTCCACCGATATACTGAAAATAGCCGACGGTTCTATGCTCGTTCCACTTGAAAACCTTAATAATTTTAAACCTGAAGAGATTCTAAAAGTAAGGGAGAAGGACCTGAGAGGTGTTGCCATGGTTGGCATCGTCCTGCTGCTCTTTCTTTTTACTTCCTTCGGGCTAGGCTATGTACAATATTATATGCTTGAACTGACCGGTCAGAATATCATGCAGGATATTCGTCTTGAGCTGTTTCAACGGCTGCAGTCACAGTCTGTGAGCTTTTTCGATCGGCACCCTGTGGGGAGTCTGGTTACGCGTGCTACCAATGACGTCGAAAATCTGAACGAGATGTTTAAGTCGGTAGCGGTCACGGTCTTCAAAGATATTTTTATCCTTAGCGGTATTTTGGTGGTTCTGCTTTATCTCAATTGGCGCCTGGCCCTGGTATGCTTTACCCTTATTCCCGTTATATTCGGAGTTACCCTGCTGTTCAGCTATTTGGCACGGGAGGCTTTCAGGGAACTCAGGGCAACGGTAGCCAAGATAAACACCTTCCTGCAAGAATGCATTCCGGGCATGCGCACTATTCAGCTTTTCACCAGAGAAGCATTTCAGATGGAGCGTTTTACCAGGATCAATCATGGAAACTATCTGGCAGGCATGAAACAGATCCGGATATTTGCCGTTTTTATGCCCCTTATGGAGATCTTTGCATCGCTTGTCGTGGCCCTGCTTATATGGCACGGTGGTGGAAAAGTCATCGGTGAACAGCTTACCCTCGGCTCGCTGGTCGCCTTTATAGGCTATATCCGGATGTTTTTCAGACCCATTCAGGATATTTCCGAAAAATACAACATTATGCAATCAGCCATGGCCTCCGCTGAGCGAATCTTGGGATTCATGGACCAGCGGGAGGAGATTCCGGAGCCGCTGAATCCCATAAGATCAACCCATGTGAAGGGGCACTTGCAGTTCAAGGATGTCTCTTTTGCTTACCAGGGGGATCATGACATCCTGCACAAGGTCTCTTTCGAGGTAAAACCGGGAGAGATGGTGGCCATTGTTGGAGCTACGGGGGCGGGCAAAACCACTGTGGTTAACCTTATCGAACGCTTTTATGATCCGGGCCGGGGACAAATCCTTCTGGACGGCGTTGACCTGCGGAACTGGTCGAAGAGGGAACTTCGGTCCCATATCGGTTTTGTTATGCAGGATATATTCATTTTTTCAGGTAGCCTTGTCGATAATATCACCCTGGGACAGGATCAGATCAGTATGGAAACCATTCACAAGGCTGTAAGAGATGCCAACGCCCATGAGTTTATCCACAGGTTGCAGGATGGCTTTCATCACGAGATCGGTGAAGGCGGATCAACCCTCTCTGTAGGCGAACGTCAACTTTTGTCCTTTGCCAGAGCCCTGGCCTATCAGCCGAGGGTTCTTATACTTGATGAGGCCACTTCAAGCGTTGATCCCGAAACGGAACGACTTATACAGGAGGCTATTTTTAAAATGACGAAAAAACGCACCACTCTGGTTGTCGCGCATCGGCTCTCCACCGTCCGTAAAGCCGATCATATCCTGGTCATGCATCATGGCCGAATCCGGGAGCAGGGTACCCATGAAGCGCTGATGGCCCGCCGCGGGATTTATTATAAGCTGAACAGGCTTCGGGAGGTTGAATAATATTAAGGGATAGGATTGATATGACCGTTGGGAGGATCGCGTTGAATTTTTGTCAGCTTTTCATCAAAAGAAAAGATGGATGTGTTACTGGATAGAATAATGAAATTCGGACGTTTCATCATTACCTTATTTTTTCCTCTTTAAACTCCAGACGGCCATCTTTGTGTAAAAGCCTGATTACATATAGATGAAAGTTGTCATCGCCTAGGTTTTCATAAAACAGAAAGACATTATCATCCCTGGGTGTATTAGCACTCGCTCTCGTGCGCACATAAAATGGTAAAATCGATGATTGGCATATAGATCGCAGGTGTTTTCAAGTCTCAAAAAGTGATCATGTCCAACGGTGTTTCTTTTGTCATGGTTGCCAATGACGGCCACAAAATGCTCACAATTTATCTTATCCAAAAATCTTCGGGCTTCGGCATATTCGCACTCACGGCCGTCGGTGGTGGTGTCGCCGGTGTCAATGACAACGTCGGCAGGGTAAGAATTGATTTTTTCAAGCAAAACCTCATCATCGCCATCCCAATGGCGCGGGCCGAAATGCAGGTCGGATAGATGTAAAATATTCATAATTCGCATCAGAAAACGTACTTGACCCCAAGCTTAAACACGGGGTCCACGGCCGAAAGTTCGTTTAGCGGAATATGGCATGCGATCTTGTGACCCGGTTTTACTTCAACCTCGGCCGGAGCGCTTTGAACACATATATCACCGATTTTCCTCGGGCATCGCGTGTGGAAGGCACAACCCGGCATGGGGTCTATGGCGTTGGGCATGGCCCCTTCCAGTCGAATCTCTCTCTGGTCGATACCAGGTTCCACCACCGGGATGGCCGACAGCAGGGCTTCCGTATACGGATGATAAGGCGGTTCAAACAATTCATCCGGGCTTCCGATTTCGCAAAGTCTGCCCACATAAACCACCATGACCGATTGCAGAGATGGCGTATGACGCTTAAGTTGTGGCCGATAAATATATAGGCGATATGGTGCTTTTTCTGAAGATCAATCAGCAGATTAAGAACTCGCGGCCTGAACGGAGACATCCAGGCTCGAAATGGGTTCATCCAGGATAATGAGTTCCGGTTCCGTGGCAAAAGCCCTGGCAATGCCCACCCGCTGTTTCTCTCCGCCGGAAATCTCATGCGGGTAGCGCGACAGATAGAGTTCAGTCAGATTGACCGATTCAAGCAGTTCAATGGCTCTTTGGCGTCGCCTGGCCTTGGGAACCACGTTATAGAGGGCCAGCGGTCGCGTTACTATTTCTTCAACGGTCTTTTGGGGATTTAAGGTGGCGTCGGGATTTTGAAAAACCATCTGGATCTTGCGGCGCGTCTCTTTGCTGCGTTTGCGAACCACCCGATGTCCTGGTCATCGAATGTTATCTGCCGGCGCTTGTAGTCTTCAAGGCCCACGATACATCTTGCCATGGTGGTTTTGCCGCAGCCGCTTTCGCCCACGATACCCATAATTTCGCCCTTTTTACATTCAAAACTTGTATCATCAACCGCCCGCAGATCTCCTCTTTTGGTTGGATAAACCTTTTTGAGGTGATCGACCATTACCAGGATTTTTTTACTGGGGCTGCTGGCGCGCAGATCCTCAAAATCGTCATCAACGACCTGTTCTTCAAATTCGGTGAAATAGCACTTGGACCTTCGTTGCGGTCCGATTTCCAGAAAAGGAGGTGCTTGCCGGCGACATTGTTCTTGAACAAATTTACAACGCGGCGAAAAAATGCAGGAAGGTTTCAATTCGGCCAGGTTGGGAATAAACCCTTCGATGGCATCCAGTCTTTTCTCGGTCTTATGGGTGTAAGTCTTGGGAATACAATTTAGAAGCCCACGCGTATAGGGGTGGGCAGGACTGAGGAAAATTGAAGCCACATCCCCCTCTTCAACAATTTCACCGGCATAAATGATGGCCACCCGGTCACATAAATTTTTCACGACCCCCAGGTCATGGGTAATATAGAGGATGGCCGTTTTGTGGTTTGTTTTCATTTCGCGGATCAAATCGAGAATGCGCGCCTGGGTGGTCACATCGAGGCCCGTTGTGGGCTCATCCATGATCAGCAGTTCGGGGTTGGTGCAAAACGCCATGGCGATCAATACCCGCTGCTGCTGTCCACCGCTGATTTGATGGGGGTATTTGAGGGCGGTCAGTTCAGGCGCGGGCAAATGGACCTGAGCGAGCATCTCAACCGCCTTCTTATGGGCTTCCCCCTGAGAGAGCTTAAAATGAATCTTCAGTATTTCCGATACCTGATCGCCGACCCTGTGGCTTGGATTGAGGCTCGTGAGAGGATCCTGGGGCACCATTGAAATTTTCAGACCGCGTAGACCCAGCAATTCCATGCTGCTTAACTTCATGAGGTTGGTCCCGCTGAACGCAATTTCACCGCCGGCAATTTCGCCGTTGCTGGCAAGATATTGCATGACGGCATAAGCTACCGTACTTTTCCCGCTGCCGGATTCTCCCACCAGGCCGAAGGCCTCACCGGCCCTGATCTCAAACGATGCTTTTCGGATGGCCGGAAATTTTACTTTCCCGCTGTAATAGGTAATGTCCACGTTACGCGACAGATAACACCGTCAGGCGTGGAAACGTCCGGGTTTGGAGCTTGCAGAATGTTGCCTGTCATATCTTGGCCGCCTTTCTTCGGGATCCCTTGGCAAGCAGGATATCCTTAAGGCCTTCCCCGAAAAGATTGACGCCGATCACGGCGATAACGATGGCGATGCAGGGGGCAAAGACCGGCCAGGGGGTTTCAAACATATAGCCGCGTTCACTGTAGGCCATCAGGCCCCAGTCCGGCGTCGGCGGCGGCGGCCCCAGGCCGATATACCCAGGCTGGCCGTTAGAAGGATGGCATACCCAGGCGGATGGACCCTTCCACAATGATGGTGGGCCAGAGATTCGGCAGCATTTCCTGAAGATGATATAAAGGGCGACTCGCCGCCGACCTTGGCCGCGTCGATGTATTCCAGATGGACGATGTCAGGGCCTGCGCCCTCACCACCCGCGCCACCCTGCGGGGCATAGATGATGCCGATGGCGATCACGCCGTTGACCATGCTGGG
>PVMK01126540.1_pt1 | contig 41610 bp, 42 predicted proteins | sample 1853481 | NCBI WGS metagenome assembly PVMK01 (sample SAMN08533507, study PRJNA380276) | Marine sediment metagenome, whole genome shotgun sequencing project.
CTGGAGCCCCATAAAACAATCAGCTCGGCGTTTTGCATGTCCAGGCGATCGTTGTGGCTGGTGAAAGACAATCCATCGCCCAGCCCACACTTCGGACCCGAATCTCGCCAGGTGCCCCACGAAGTGGTGCCCCACGTACCTACCGATCCTCCAAGCTGGCTAACCGGCCGGCTAAGATACCCACCAACCTTCATGATGCTCTCGTTTCCATAGGTGTCTTTTACACGTTTGAACTCGCTTGCTAGTATGTCGAGGGCTTCGTCCCAGGAGATGCGTACCCATTCGTCTTGTCCGCGGAGTTCTTTCTTTCCTCCACCCGGTTCCCAGTTCGCACGCTTCATGGGGTATTTCAATCTATCTTCCCCGAAGATGTGCTGCTCCTGTGACCGTCCACGAGCGCAGGCTCGGATCTGAGGTAGCGCCATTGAGTCCGGATGAGTGTCGTCCGTTTTTACTTTCTGAACGACACCGTCGACCACTTGCGCCTTGAGCAAACAGCGTTGGCCACCACAGTTGTGCCAGCAAGCCGCTGTGATCCATTCGCCTTTGCTTCCGGTGTCCTGAGCAAAGGCTTTGACGGTCTTGAAACCATAGTTAAGACCCCCGGCTAACACCGCTGTACCACCAAGGGCGCCGCTCCATTTAAGGAAGCTGCGCCGGGTTAGGACGGTGTCGTCGAGGGTTTTCTTGAGGAAGTTGTTTTCACTCATGTAACTTTCCTCCTTGATGTCTTAAAAACATCGTCTTTCCGATTCAATGAACATACCAGATCACCGTCTTTGGATTGACCTGGTATCGACAATAAGACTGTTCATCCTGGTTCGATATGCACCTCCCATGTTGATAGGCGGCATCCGATGAAGAATGTTTCCTGCTGCCACCTTAGATAAGGATTCCATTGATTTAATAATCGAGAGTTCTTTGGATCCGCCTGGGATCCATAGCGCCACCACTAGCTTATCGTGGAAAGGGTCATTCCCCATCGCTCGATGGAACAGTTTTTAGTCACCCAATTGGGTGATTTAGTTGGTAAGGCCTTGGGAAGAGCCGATATACGTCGGCCTGAGCGCTGAGGTTTCTTTATGCGGGTTTATTTGCGACTAATCGCCTTGCCAATTGAAATTCCAATCAGCATCCATAGGTAAACCACTTACAGGAGTGGCTCTAGTTGGCCAGCTTTACCCTGGATTGGATTCATGTCCTTATGTAGCCCCCTATCTATGAGCGACTAAATAGTATCCACATCGCAATCATAATGGTCGAGATAAGACACCTTGCCCGACGCTCACACCCCACTTGGCAGATCCTTTTTAGAGCTTCTCTCATTGACAGATCTTATAAAAATAGCTCCCATAATGTGTAGCAATAGCCTATGGTGCTACACATAAGATTGTCCAAATATCTGAGACAGCCGTGCAAACGAATAGCGAGTAACAATCGTTAATGTCGTATCGTGAATGCTCACATTCACGCGGCGACCGCTTCGCAAGCGTAAATCGACATTAGTTAGCCCGGTCCCACAAGTCTTTTTTGCACAGCGTATGTGGCCGCCTGGGTGCGGTTTTCCAACTGCAATTTATCCAATATATGACTGATGTGGCTCTTGACCGTGTTGATTGAAATATTGAGTTCGCCCGCAATCTTGGGATTACTGTCTCCTCGGGCCAGATACCGGAGAACTTCTACCTCTCTCGCAGTGAGCAGGTCTTCTACCTGGTAGGTATTTGATTCGCGCCTGGCAATTCCCTTTAGCAATCTTGCCGCCATTGCTTTTGTAAGGGCCGCTTCACCCCGATCGACCCCTTCAATCAGGTCAAAAAGCTCGTCAGCGTCGAGGTTTTTTAGCAAATACCCGGAGACACCAAGTTTAACAGCTTCATCAAGGTGTTCATCCGTTTCAGAAGCAGTCAAAATCACGATGTCGACATTTGGGTCCTGCTCCCGTATTTTTCGAGTAGCTTCTAACCCATCACCCTGGGGCATAGTGATGTCCATCAGAACCAAATCCGGCTGGAGCATTTGAACCAATGAGACAGCCTCTGACCCGGTTTCTGCCTCGCCGATTACTTCGACCAGGTCCGGTCTTGTTCGCATAAGGCTGATAAGGCCTTGTCTGAATCAACGGTGGTCATCAGCTACAAGTACTTTCATTCGTAGCATCGTTAATTTCCTTCGTCGAATAATCTATTCCGGAATCAGTGGAAGATAGAGTCCAATCTCCGTACCATCGCCAGGATGGGAGGTCACCGATAGTGAGCCACCAACACTTTCAGCGCGCTCAAGCATGGTCTGCAGGCCAAATTGATGGTGATCGTCAGTTGAGCTAAATCCAATTCCATCATCAGCAATTATCACTTGCAAGCTGCCATTATGCGTTTGCAGGCTAACACTTACAAAGTTTGCCTGCGCATGCTTGCGGATGTTTGAAAGCGCTTCCTGGACAATGCGAACCAGTTGAACTTCGGCAAGTGGGGAGATATTCGGGATTCCATCGACGCCAACGATTAATTTCGTATCGCAGCTGTATTGAACTCCGAATTCCGATATGTATTCATCAAGCGCCGGTATGAGGCCTGACTCACCGGCTAGCGTCGTTCGCAGGCTAAGAATGTTCTCGCGAACGTCAGCATGGGCTATCTTAATGTTCTCGCGCGTGTTCCTTAATTCTTCCAATACCCCTTCAACATTGCCCTGGCGTGTCAAAGCCTCTAGCGCTTGTACTTGCATGCTAAGATATCCTAACACTTGAGCCAGGCCATCATGCATTTCTCTTGCGATCCGAGTTCTTTCATCAACCACAGCCATCGACTGGATGCGTGAGGCCATCAAGGCATGCTGGAGCGCGATAACAGCTTGATCTGCCAGGCTCTCCAAGATAGCTATTTCATTCAGGTCGAATTCCTTATCTCGAAATCGACCTGTCCACAAACCTCCTACCAACTGCCCATCGAACTGGAATGGAACAATCGCAGCCGCCTGAATACCTCGAGCTAAAGTCGGGCAATGCCAGCTTATCTCTCGACCATTGAAATCTCCCGGATAGCGATGGGATCGACACGTCCCCAGATATTGCATAATTAGCGCGTCGTCGACTTTATATCCTGCCGAAAGGGTATGGATCCGGTTACCAATCGCATGGCACTTAATCTCCAGGAAGATTTCACCCTCGTCCAACAATCCAACGTAGACACAATCTGAATCAGATAAAAACTTTGCTTGCCGAACGATATGTCGCAGAACATCGTTCACCCCTTCCATATTGGCAATCTGGCGACTGATATCTATCAATCCGCCTGCCCATTCTTGCGCGGCCCTGGTAGCCCTGGTTTGGATAACCAACTGCGATTTCTGAGCTCTCTCCCGTTCTTCGTGCAGATCAATTTCAGCCTTCATTTGCCTGGATTGTAAACGATCGAGCTCATGAATCCGCTCAGTTTCAAAAATATCCAAACTGCGGATTACAAATACCGTGACCAGAACAGCGGAGACCATTCGCCAAACCTGGACGGGTATACCCGTGGCGTCCATGACTGACTCGTAGTTCAACCAAGGGGCTATTCCATATGATGCCCGAGGCACGATCAGACCGGCGATTACGGCATTTATGGCAAATACGATCGCGGCCCCGAGCATCAGATGTCGAGCTTCTTGTAGGTTGGCCCCTTTAAGAAGTTTGCGCTGTCGAATGAAACCTAAAGATGCCAATATGCAGCCACTGAAATAGAGCAAGTATCGGGTCCACACATCGGTGGCAAGCAGAGGATCGGCTGTCGCGCTAATGATGGCGAATCCGACAAGGAGTGCGACTGGAACTGTAAAAATAACTGGCAAATACAAGACCCATCGCGGAAGAGGTCCGGCCTCGTGAATCAGCCCAGCTCCAAAGCGAATTAGCAATATGGTCGAAACGGGTAATAACACCGTCCGCGAAGCGTTGAGAAAGGAATTGTAGGGCTCTCCGGGCTCGGTCAACAGCAGCATGTCGGCCCATTCGACTATGGCATGTGTTATGCCGAAAGCAGCCAACCAGGCAAGCTGGTTGCCCAATGGAAGATCGCTCTTACGCTTGCTCTCCAGCGCAACAGCGAATCCGAGGCTAAAAAATGCCAGCCCATAGACGAAATATATAGCTATCATACAGTTAGTTAGCGCCTGCTAGTATCATCATTATCGAGGAACTTCCGTCGTTTCACTAGTAACATAGATCCCCTTTGCTCATATGATCTATGTCATGATTGGCCAATCATCGCCAGATATCTAAGCATCGCTATTAGACATGAGATAGCTGGGTGGGATAATTGATTGTACAAATCGCACCATTCCGGTTTTCTTCATTATCTATTTTCGAAGTGCCAGAAATCTGTCGACCGAAGGCAGATCACAGGAGTTAAAGATGACGTCTGAAACGCAATTTCGGGTTGATCAGATTGATCACGTGGAAATGTTTGTACCAGGTCGATACGAAGCGGCCGAGTGGTATCAAAAGGTGCTTGGCCTACGTATCATCCCAGAATATGAATTCTGGGCGGAAGATCCTGGGGGACCCCTGATGATCTCTAGCGACGGCGGCAGTACCAAACTAGCCCTGTTTAGAGGAAATCCCCCTGGAAATCGAACGACGATCGGATTTCATCGTGTCGCCTTCCGCGTGTCTGGTGAAGCTTTTCTAGCATTCCTTGATCGACTTCAAGTTCTAGAGCTATATGATCATCAGGAGCGGCGTCTCTCACGCGAGTTGGTTGCCGATCACGGCCGATCTTTTTCGCTATATTTCTTAGATCCCTACGGGCACCGGCTTGAAGTTACGACTTACGAGGTGGAGATTGTCGAGAGCGGGTTTCAAAAGAAGAGCTGAAGTGCATAACGATTAACTCTTCAGAAATGGGAACGATGGTCGGGGATCTTGCAGATCGAGATTCTCTAATTGTTACCCTGGTTGAGTATCCGTTCCACATCAGGTAGAACAAGACCAGTGCGATTTGACAGCAGCTCATAAACACGACGTGTCGCCCCCATCTGACTGGCCATTGCCTCAATCGCCTCGGGACGCATGCCCAGTTTCTGTGCTCCTTCCGATAAGGACACGCAGACATCGAATAACCTCCTGGCACTGGCTAACACCTCGAAAACCTCGATATTGGCCACTTTGGCTCCGATCAGTCGTTCATATTCAGTCAAAATTGTATCCCGCACAGAGTGACCCGAATAAGAGAAGGTCAGCATTAATGTCCAGGCCAGGTCAAACCGGAAATCTGTGACCGCGAATCCGGTCCAATCGATTACCACTGTTGAACCATCTGCTTTCACCATAATGTTCGCAGGATGAAAGTCGCCATGTATTAGCGAAGGTCGCTGGCAAGGAAGGTCCTCCCGTCTCTCCTCCAGCCATTCGATGACGGGCTGCAAATTGACCGTCGGGTATTGTTTAAGAAACCGACTTGCCCTATTGAACCAGGCGTCCATAAAATGATAGGGCTTCTCGTACTCATCCCACTCCTCCTCCGCAACTGAAGGCCGCCAATCAAGATTGTGAAGTCGGACTAGCAGTTTGCAAAAGAGTCCCAGCAGCGCCTCTTGCTCAGTCTTTTTTCCTGAATCCAGAAGATGCCACATATTCTGGCCCTCAATCCACTCCATGATGACGCATGGTCGACCGATCGACGCGCCTCCGCTATCGTGGAAGTAGACCTGGGGAACAGGAAAACCGCACTCATGTAGGTGCTTGATAGAGCGATATTCATGAAGGGATTTGGTGGCGGCATCGTCGCCCGGATAGATGCGAAGCACCAGCTTATCGCTTGTGGGGGCAGATTCTGGACCGTGAACCACGACGAAAGTATACATATCGCTCTCCCAGCCGGCGCTAATATTGGTAAGCTCCTTCACGGAGATCCCTTGCCAGCGAGGAGACAAGCTGGTCAGAATTGTTTCCAGGTGACGCTCGAGGTCACGATCCATGATTTCGATCCATTTCTTGACGGTTACAAATATTGGAGATTCAGCTTCGAATCCTCCTTAACGAGTGGTTCAAAGCCGGTTTAGATATCTAGAGTTGGTCAATTCTGACCGCAAGTACCATGTTTTTTGACAATTAGAAGAACCTGGTGGGTCGCGGCAAGCATAAAAGCTGAAGGAAATTATTCCATATACAAATAGCTTCGCGGGTCGCGACATCCAATCGGTCGGCGAGAATTTTCGCTGGATAACACCTGTTCAAAATAGGGGCGGAACCTGGGAGTCTAAACCCATGACAATGGGAGCGCTGATACTGTATCATCAATTAACCATTTAGTAGACTCATCAAACAATCGGTCCCGCAACCATAACGCCAGGCGAGCCCGCCAACGGTTTCTGAATAATCCAGAAGGACATGAAGGATGGACGAGAAGTCTTTTTTAGCTACTACTGGCCGAGAAGTAACCCGAGCGTCGATGGAGGAGGACGGGGAGTGGCATGTGGAATCGATGCTTCCAGGGGAGGATGTGCGCTGCCTGGCTTCAGATCCGAATAATCGGAAGCTGCTCTTTGCCGGCACCCAAAAGAACGGAGTTCTTCGCTCCGACGATGCTGGCCTTACGTGGACAGGGTCGGGCATGGAGAGCCAGAGTGTCAAGTCCCTGGCAGTAAGTGCCATGGAGCCGCGAACGATCTACGCAGGAACCAGGCCCGCCTACCTGTATGTGTCGCGTGATGGGGGTGATAGCTGGTCTGAATTGGAGTCATTTCGCAAGATTCGCGGACGCTGGCATTGGTTTTCCCCAGCAGAATCCCCCTGGAAAGCATATGTTCAGGCCATAGCCCTCTCACCAACAGATCCCGAGGTAATTGTTGCTGGAATGGAATTTGGCGCGGTTGTTCGCAGCGAGGATGGCGGCCAGACCTGGAGCAGCCACAAAAGAGGTTCTCTGCGAGATTGCCATTCGATGTCCTTTAACGCCATAAACGGTGACTGGGTTTACGAAGCAGGCGGCTCCGGCGGTGGTGTGGCCGTAAGCCGGGATGGTGGTGTGACCTGGCGACAATCAAATGATGGACTGGACCGATCCTATGGCTGGGCCTGTGCTTCCGATCCTGAAAAGCCCGAAGTTTGGTATGCATCCTTATCCACCATGGCGCCATTCCCAAAATTCATTCCGGCGGCCCATATCGACGGTGAAGCTAACGCCCATATCTTTCGCTCTTCCGGTGGAGCCCCATGGGAGAAATTAAGCGGCGGTTTACCTGACCCTCTAGATTACATGGCCTATGCTCTGGTTACTGTTCCTGACGCCCCGGGCCACCTCTACGCCGGGTTGAGCAACGGCGATGTCTGGCATTCGAAAAATTACGGTGATAGCTGGGACCAATTACCATTCAACATGAAAGGCATTCACAGGGTGATGATAGTAATTTAGGGTCTATAATGTGACCACCAAGGGGCTCGAAGGAGAACGGGTTTAGGCGATAAGGGCCGATCGACGGTTTCTGCCCATCTGTGAGCCATAGGTCCCGATCGGAATGCGCTGGAGTATTGACCGGTGTTCAAGCTGAATTAACCGCGGGCGACTGATATTGAGAAGTTTCGACCTCGATGACTAAGAAGGCCAGCCAACCGGAAGGATTAGCAAAGGACGTTCGTTGGCCTTCAAATTCATAACACTTTGAACTTCGTCATCGTCGAAAGCCCCCATCACGACAGTACCCAATCCATCAGCGACGGCCTGCAAATGTAAGTTCTCGGCCGCGAAGGCGACGTCCATGTGCACGTAGCGAAAACCTCGGTTTCCGTACTTAACCGTCGTTCGCTCGTAAACAGCGGCGAGCACAAATACGGCCGAGGCATCGGCTAGCCAGTTCTGGTTGAGAGCCGCTTTTCCAAGAGCCTTGCGAACATCAACGGGATCGGTCTGGAGAAGAGTGTGGGAAGTGGGCTGGTATCTATACACGCCAGGCACGATCCCGGTAACATCACCGATCACCACGTAAATCTCCAGAGGGCATAGGCCGCCGGCCGAAGGTGGGGTTCGTTTATAGTCATATGGGCCGGTGACCCCTTGGGCGGACCAAAGAAGCTGGCTCAACTGGCTTTGCGACAGGGGACGGCGAACGAAATCCCTCACCGATCGTCGCCTCAAAAGTGCCTCAGTCAAGGGCATGCTACCGGCCGTCTCTGGAGCCGGCAGTGATATATTCTCGGACTCACCGATTTTTAAATCGTCCATGGTAAAGCGACCATCCTCCGTAATAACTGATTCAGTAACCAAACAAACTATTTATGTCAACTAATCTGTTTAACTCTTGCCGCGAACAGACGTACTCAAAAACTATATGCCTACACCAGATTTTAGCCAGTCTCGATAGACACCTAAATAGGTGTGATCTTTGTCACCTCTTATCCACGACACCTCCGCTGTCTGAAGACCAGAGAAATTCATCCAAAGTGCTGCACGATGATTACTTGCCTTCTCGTTGGGATAGTTACTTGCCCATTGACAGCCACCTAAGGATAATTGCCTACTTCCACTGGATGGTTATTCGTTTCATGCTGGTTATTACCAACGCCACAATTATCACTCCTGTCAATACCATAGCCGAGGGAAACGTCATCATTGAAGGCGGCCGTATCGCCGGCGTGGGGCCTTCGGCTACGGTTCCTGCTCCGCATGGGGTCGAAGTGATCGATGCCCGGCGGCTGTTAGTCGTACCTGGTTTTATCGATCTACAGATCAACGGTGGTTTCGGTTATGACTTTACCCAGAATCCCGAGCGCATTTGGGAGGCTGCCCGAGGGCTTGTCCGATTTGGCGTCACTTCATTCTTGCCGACCATTGTATCGACTCCTCTAAAAGGTATCGCAAAGGCGCAAAGCGTCCTGGAACAGGTGTCTGAGGATCAAACGTTAGGAGCTCGCCCTCTTGGTCTGCACCTTGAGGGTCCGTTTATCAATCCCTCAAATAAAGGCGCCCACAACTCTAAATATATTCGGCAGCCAATGGCAGTGGATGTTTCAGATTGGTCGCCCGAGACAGGTATCAGGCTCGTAACCCTGGCCCCAGAGTTGAGCGGAGCCATAGAACTCATCGAGATCTTGGCAGCGAATGGTGTTGTTGTCTCCGGTGGACATTCATCGTCGGATTACGAAGAGGCTAGATCGGGTATCGATGCCGGAATTCGATATGCTACTCACGTATTTAACGGGATGCCTGCAATTCATCAGCGGGAACCAGGTCTGGTTGGGGCAGTATTATCTGACGAGAGAGTCACGGTCGGTTTGTTGGCCGATGGTATCCATGTACATCCAGCGCTGGTGAAAATAATCTGGCAATTTTTATGGGACGGCCGGTTGAACCTGGTCACGGACGCCATGGCTGCCTTAGGCAAAGAACCAGGAACGTACCGGTTAGGAGACCTGACAGTAACTGTCACAGGCGAGACGTGCCGTCTGTCCGACGGAACGTTAGCCGGAAGTATCCTTTCGCTAGATAAGGCCTTGCGCAACCTGATTGCTTTCACAGGTTGCAGCCTGGCAGAGGCGATACGTACAGTCTCTTCGACTCCGGCAACTGTCTTGGGGTTAGCGGACCGGAAAGGCCAGATCGCTCCCGGGTATGACGCCGACCTGGTGCTTCTCACGGCCGATCACCACATAGCCGCAACGATCGTGGGGGGCGAGGTCCTATATCAGGCTTTTTAGTGCTAAAGTCGAATATCGAATCCTCAAACGAGCCAGTACCACTCCCGGCCAAGAATCTCAGCAAAAAAGCTAATTGAGCCTCAGCCCAAGCTAACCGCAGCCAGCCAAAAATCACAACTGTATCGCTGTCTCTATTGAAAAGTGAACGGCTCGCCGCCGATTTAGCCGCCTGTCCGGAGGGCATCGCCGTGGTGGCTCGCCGTGACTCAACAATCGGCGTATGGCGATGGCTTACCTCCTATTAAGCCAGAAGCAAATCGGACATCGTTGAAATGAGCCATCAAATCAGCTAAATAAATTATTGGCTTAGCAACATCTCCTTGGTTCAGAAACCTTACGCAAGAAAGCAATGGATATTCTGGCAGCTCTGTAGGATTTCGTTCAAACAGAACGGATTGGAAAACACAATATAGTGCGTGATTAGCAAATAGGATAGAGTTACAATTACAATCGAGTTACCGGGTATTTCTGAGGAGTCAAGCGATGCCAAGTTTACGAGCTCGAATTTTCCGATCGATCGCCAAATACTCGATGGGCGCCAGATGCAGAAAAGCCGGGTCTTCTCTCGAAGAGTGGCGAAAAATCGATGACTTTGTAATCCGAAACACCTCTGTACCGTCCGGTACAAAAATCGAATCCATTGAGATTTTTGGGCTCATAGCCGAATGGGTTCAGGCCGAAGGTGTGAAGGACGATGGCGTTGTTCTCTATCTTCATGGAGGTGGATTCATCATGGGTTCCCCGGCTACTCATCGAGAGCTCGCTGCCCGCCTATCGGCCACGTCCCAGATGAGGTATCTCGTATTGGATTACCGACTGTCTCCGGAGCACCCGTTCCCGGCTGCGATGCAGGATACGATAACTGCCTACCACTGGTTGCGTGATAATGGCTTCACCGAGAGCAACATTGTCATTGGCGGAGATTCAGCCGGTGGTGGTCTTGCACTCCAAACTCTGATCAGCTTGAGAGATCAAGAGAGCCCGCTTCCCGCGGCCGCTTTCCTGTTGTCACCACCGCTGGACTGGGTTCGTTTCGATGGCGACTCTTACCGGACTCGAGCGGACGTCGATCCGCTGATCTCCAGGGAGATGTGTATCCTTAACGGTGGTCACTATGTTGGAGATAACGCCCCGGAGACGCCACTCCTATATCCAATTGGCATGGATCTATCGGGTCTACCCCCTTTGTGCGTTCATGTGGGTGATAATGAAGTGCTCCTGAGCGATTCGGAGAGATTGGTGGAGAGGGCAAGGGCAGGGGGTGTCGAAGTGGAATTCAAGATTTGGCCCGGCATGTGGCACGTCTTTCAGGCCAACGCCAGATATGTGCCTGAATCGAGGCAATCCTTATTGGAGATCGGTCAGTTTGTTCGAAAGCACGGTCCCAGACTCAATCCCTCGTAGCGAGAGATTCCAGGTTAGGCAAAACTATTAACAGGCCTGATCTTGCATTCTGGTTAATTAAATCGTTAGCCGACCGCCTGAATTCCCGCCAAATCCTGCTGGTAATCCTCAATGTAGGCCTCCAGTTCGCAGGAATCGCCATCGTTGTAAGCTATAAATTCGAAGCCCAGAGCTTCGATGCCTATATCGAAGGCGCCCTTGCAACAAGGACAACGTTCATTCCAGACACGGAAATGACCCAGACCATGCCCATTTTTTACAATGCCGATGAAACCGCCGTGCCAATCGGCGATCGTTAAACCACCTTCATCTTCTCTCTTCAGTAATCGCATCTTTCCCTTCCTTCAGACCCGGACTATGAGCGGATACATGATGACCGGACCCGGTTGAACATGTTCACCAAAAGACCAACTATTAGGCGATCAGGCGCAATCTGAATTCCTGATCTAAATCTCGTTAGACCTGTCCTGAGAAAAACCGAGCAGTTATCTGGCCCTCAATAATTCAATTGATAACTGCTCGGAAGACAAACGTCCTTACCAATTACAGACAAATACGGTGTTTGGGTCGCTATTCTTTTGTTGATACTACAGTTAAGGTAGCGATATTATTATCCTGTGTCGCCCCCAAGTAAATGTGCCTTTAGTCACACTCCCCACAGATCGATAACCAGTTAGGGTAATTAAATCACTCCCAGATTCGAGTTGCATTGTCAGTCCAGGCCTTAGTCGACGACGCACAGATTTCATCCGACATGTTGAACACACGGTCAGCTTCTGGTTAAACAGGATATCCTCAGTGGTAAAGACCAGTGCTCCTGCACCCGGGGAAACAGCAGGCGATCTGTGCTTTGCAAAGAGAGTGAGCGCTCCGATCGACTTCATAATGGATATTTTCTGCGGTCATCGAGAGCAACGCCGTCGAGGAAGGGCGTGGTCACAGTGCTGTACTCAGCGCACAGATTAATAACCTTGTGAGCGAGCTCGGACTTTTACGTGCAATGACCCCCTTAGGAATGGCGAACCAACAATTGGAGAAAGATCACATGAGCGCAACCATAGAGCTGAGGTTAGACCGTATTAGTTGGACCATAGGATAAAATTGGCTCCGATTATCGCCAAGGTAGTTGGAGAAAACTGCTACAGACCAGGACAAGGGTGATGTGCTTGCTCCTGAGGATTCCGGTGTCCGGCTAAGGTGAATTAACCAGTTTGTCTCCAGCGATGCTGAATTTTCTCGTCGCTTTCGTAGACAGTTCCGAGCGCTATCTCAAGAGCGAGTCGGAACAAAATGTAACGCTCGGCAACATTGTAGCCGGCATGCTTAACGGCAACTTCCCGAACAGTAGTATCCTCTACGAGAGAGGCCTTGCCGGTAATGAAGAACTCACCCTGGCCCCCGTCCTCGTTCTCCACGCTGGCGTGCAGCGCGAAGAGACCGTTGCGGCGCAGATCGTGACCTTTAGGCGAAGTTGGATCCATGAAAAGATACAGTTGGCCCTCGCCCAGTATCGGCGTCACTGGGTGAACACGAGGCGAGCCGTCTTTTCGGACAGTTGCCAAATAGGCCACACGGCTTGAAAATCTGTCTGTTCCGAACTCTGCCAACTTCGGATTTTCGTCAACCAGGCTTTGCCAACTCATACTTCCTCCTTTTTGATGCTGAATTATCACGGTATCCCTGAGATGTTATCCGATCTCAGGTTTAACAAACGCAACAATTATCGATCTGGCCGCATGATGAATCCCTCTATGTCACCTTCAAACGTTGGCATCAGGTCAGGTTCCGTCTTTGTCCCGAATTGTCCTGAGCACGAGCTTTATCGAAGTGTGCTCGGCTATCGAATACGCTGAGGTTATATCTGGCAAAGATGATCTCGGACCAGAGCTGGCGCGTTCGACTATAACTATGCGAGGGAATCGATCAAAGTTCCAGGCCCATCCAGTGGTGATCGTAGTATTTACTGTCCAGGAGAATTTCCTTGCTAATCGTTCCCTCGCGTACAAATCCTTTTCGCTCGTAGAGTTTAATCGCGCGCTGATTGTCGGTGCGAACGCGCAAGTTGATTTTAAATATGATCCCGGATGCTCTCGCCCATTCAATAAGTGTGTCGAGCATCGCCGAGCCAATGCCAAGACCCCAAAATTCCTTACGCACGGACATGCCGAATTCTCCCGTGTGCTGGATTCTGGGCCGGCTGCCGGCCGAAAAGCTCAACGAGCTAACAATTTCACCATCTATCAGGCCGAGAGCGTAGAATTTATTTGTGCTTCTCTGATAATCGAGCAAAACCTTTCGTTCCTCTGATTCAGATAGTTTGAATTCGCCGCGGCCGAAGCTCAGAAAATCAGACTCGCCGCTTATGGCTTCAATGTATTCCAAGAGCGCTCGAACGTCCTCGGCGGAAGCCTCGCGGACAAGCAGTAATTGGTCGTTCGTTAATCTACGTTTTCGCAGTTCCACGGTAAGGTTATATCACGCTGTTCTCCGGCATCGACACCCGCCGAACAGGACATTATCATTGGCCTAGCTCACATGCTATGGACGATAATTGACTATGCTTAAGGCTCAAATGATCTTCTGGGCAACAATCCTATTAACGGCGAGTTGGTAGGTAGCGCCGTCAAATTGATAGTCGATGATTTCTTCAGCGCAAAACTCAATGCGCCAATCAGCGTATAGAGTAAAAATCTCCCCCGACAACCATTCATGCTCCTTATCATCCGCGTCAGGACCGGCTGCGATAAAAGGCTTCACAATAGGCACTGTCAGAGCGTGAATGCCCCCGGTTCTGGTGAAAGATTTGTAATTACCGACTACCTCCTCCCTTAACCATCTTGGAACATATTGAAACGTACCGGTTGAGAAAACAACGTCATATGGTTCCCGGAGCTGTACCTGATTTAAATCTGCCTGGTAAACATTAACATCAATATTCAGTCGCTCAGCCCATTCTTGTGTCTTGCGAACACCCTCAGATGAGAGATCAAAAGCCTCAACGGAATAACCATTTCGGGCAAAAAATATCGAGTTTCGCCCTTCACCGCAGCCGATATCCAACAGTCTTGTGGTTTTACCGGGTGGTAAGATCTGGAGAACCTTATAGCACATGGCGGATGGTCTTACTCCCCAGAAAAGTTCATTTTCGCTGTACTTGTCGTCATAGAATTCTGGCATGGGCAATAGGACCTAATCTAATGAGATTATCGCTAAAGACTCTAAACTCAATAATCAGCAACATCTATAAACGAACCACCAAACCACTGGCATATTAGCCGGGCAACCGGGAGTCACATGGGAACCGGCACAAGAATTCTTTGATTATTTATATGAGATATTATCCGCCACGCGAAAGTTCGACCACCTTGTCTACCAGTGGGAGGGCAATATCCAACGGGCGAAAGAGTTTTTGCCGGATTTCTTTGCGCACCCAGACAAGCAAGCTACACTTCCTGGGAGGTGGATAACATGAAAATCACTGTCGAATATTCCGAGGCGACGGTTCCAGTTACTATCATGGCCTTAGAGGGCGAATTAGACGCCCACTACTATTTGGATGTAATTGGGGAGGCGAAATCACTATACGATGCCGGGACACGCAACCTTATAATTGACATGAGCGGCTTGAATTTCATGGCTAGCTCTGGACTGGTTGCCCTTCATAGCATCGCTCTGATTCTTCGAGGAGAAGAGCCACCCGACACCAAAGCCGGGTGGGCCGGATTTCGCACGGTTGACACCTATGCTTCGCACGAGGAGAATTACGAGGAGCACTGTAAACTGCTTAATCCTCAACAGCGTGTTCAAAGCACCCTTGAGATGGCAGGATTCACGAAGATATTCGAGCTTTTCACAGACGAGAAGCAGGCAGTCGCCTCGTTTCAATAAGAGCGAATCAGATCTATCCGAGGCGATCGTGATCGGGATTCTCCCCTTACGGTCGACGATCGTGAATAAAGATATTTCTCCTTCCGGACGTGGAGCGTCGATCATAGTTTCTAACTTGGCAAGCGTCGATCTCCGGAGTTAAGACTGAAGTAGATAGCTAGCCCGTAGTCAACCTGCTTATGGCATTGAATTCGCCTTTTTGGTCGCGGCCCGACGCGGATTTTTCAAACCAGTCTCGAGCTTATTTGTCACTTCACGTTTCACTCGCGCAGCGAGCCTTTGTTCGTTTAACTTAAGAAATTTCCGCGCCGAATCCGCGTCCACGACGGCCAACGCCCTTAAAGCCCACGACATCGCTTTTATTACCATGTCATCTTTATCGCCCACGAGTAGTTGACAGACCTCGAGAGTTCTTGGTGCATCGCCATATCCTCCATCTGATCGGAGATTAAGAGCTATGGTACTCACCAAAGCAGCTCTCCTCCACCATCGATCGTCGGACCCGGCCCATCTGTGGATCGGCTCCCTTTTGATCAGGCCTTTCAACCAGGCCGGTCCTGAGATAATCCGGCCGAAAGAATCGACGGCCCACCAACTATTGATACCATGCCCAAGATCCTCAATGTCAACCAAGCTAAGATTATCAAAAGTTACCTTGTGGTAGCGAACCAATTCGTAGGCCAATCCCCGATGGCCGTAGGCTTGTATTAGAATTCCGGATAGCTCGAGAATGAAGCCTGATCCGGCCATCTCAAGGTAAGAGGAATATTTCCGACGAACAGCCCGGATACTTGGCGTATTCCTAACTGGTAAGGCATGTATTTCAACATCGATCATGGCGGCGAGCTCCTGTGCGGAACCGCTATCGATTACATGATTCATTAATTGCCTCCATCGTTTTCGACAAGATTAATATTTATGATGGAAAATCTGTCTAGATATTCGAACCTTTCGCGACCAAGCATGGACAGCGAGCGGAAAAGTTATTCAGTTCCATGGTTTAGTTGACCGCACTTGTCATTCCTGCTCTTGCATTGAATCCAATAAGCAAAAGCTGCTCCTGTTCCGTTTGAAGGAATCACCATATCGGCCGCAGGTTGGTTCAGGGCTAGGTATTTAGAAGATTACTGGAGCATTGGCTGGCAGTGATCTTAATAGTACCTGAATCTGAGGCCAACTGCCTGAGATTCAGGATAGGTAGCTGAATCAAACGGATGCAATAAAGAGCAAACGCCTCCTGGAACGCTTACCTGTGATACAATTGCTGCCGACCTGCGCAGAAAAAGTCAAACAATTACACACGAGGAGACTGCTATGACTATCAATTCTATTATTGCAACACGTAAAACGCTGGCGCTTCTAATCCTGTTCGCATTGCCAATACTAGCCTGCAATCCCTTATCCGGAGCGGACGACGAAGCAGAAGAAATTGCCGCCGCGGTTGCCGAAGGTATCGCTACCGCCGGTCAGGAGGCATTTGATGCCCTGGACGAAGAGGATTCAGCCGAGGCAGGGGAGCAGAGCTTAGAAGAGCAAAGCTCAGAGGAGCAGAGCTCGTCTGGCAATGAATCACCCGAGGCAGTAGCAGAGGCATTGAGGACCAGTCTAACCGTCGATGCAATGAGTATCCACATAACAAGCGAAGACCTGACTAACGGCGTAATCTCAGAGGTATCAATAGCCTTTATTCAGCCAGATCGCTACCAAATGACCAGCGAAGGTACGGAGATTATCGTAATTGGCGATACATCCTATCTGAGCACGGGGGATGGCGAGTGGATGGAGAGCCCAGTCGCAATGACAGATTTGGTTGAGCAAACTCTCACTTCATTTTTCAGCCCGGAGACTATGGACGTGCTTCTTGAGACCGTTGATGAAGATTGGTCTAAATTAAGGTCCCTGGGTACGGAGGAGATAAATGGAGTTGAGACCCAGGGCTACGAATATGAGGAAAATACCATCGCCCAATTTAGCAGCCTGTTCCGCATGTGGATCGGTGTGAAAGATGGCCTTCTTTATCGTCAGGAGATAGAGAGCGATTTTGCCGGTCTTCAGAATCGCACACTCATGGATTTCAGTTACGGCGACGTAACTATCGAACCGCCGATCTAGATCTAACCTGACCAAAACCCCTGTCACCGGAGAGTCAAACGGTATTGTCTGCCGGCAAACGGCTTTCGAATGATGCCGCTTGCCGGCTACCAGCCGAGCGAGGTCCGGGTATGGTCGCTAGCTAGCGTGGCCGACCGCGCCGTCGCCATAATTTTGGATAAACTCGCATCTTTTGCGGGCTTAGATGCTTACGGTGCGGTAATGGTAAATTCCTGCCGTTCCCCTGGGTTAAGGCCCCGCGTCTGCTGGGCAGCCGGTCCGCCTGTGGTATTGCTTACTCCAATCTCGACAACCAGTGGTGGTGTCACGCCTGAACTTTGGGCTTCGATTGAAATTTTGTTCGCCCCTGGCTGGAGGGTGATTGGGAAGTTTACATGGCGACCAGTGGTAACGTAACCATTGACAACTCGAACATTGTTCACGTCAACACCGATTTGGTCGCCATCGACGAACTGAGGATCGCGGAAAGAGAGGATGATATTTCGGCTATTAACCGACACGTTTTGTAATGTTGCCCCAGTATCATAGTCGGCTACTACGTCAATAAAAGATTCTACCCAGGCCTGGTCATTAGCAGCCCATAGGACCCAATGATTAGAATCGTTATATACGGCGAAGCTCCCTTCAAGCGGATTTTCCATTGCATGGCCGAAGATCTCTACCCGGTTGGCTTTCTGCGTAGTGTAGTTTAGAAAGTAGCGGATACCGGTTTCGGTCTGAGCTTGATTTGGTGCGGAGGCGAAGAAGTAAACAATGATCGGTGCGATGCCTGGAGCAGCGGTTGCGTTTACCCGCTCGCCGGAACTTACCGCTTGTCCAACGGCTGTAGCCGTTGCCCGAGCAGCATCTACTGTCGCGATGACAGCCGCTTTCTCGTTTGGAGATAGAGTGGGCAGGCCGGCATTTACGGCCATCTGCTGCAAAATCGATAGCTGTGCGGGAGATAGGGCTTCGATTGTACCTGCTATTCCGGCTATCTCTGATGGAGACAGGCTTTCAGCTGTCTGTCTAACCTCCTCCTCGGTCAAACCGCAGGCGGACAGTGTGGCTAGAAAAACAAGGCTGAGCACTAGTATAATTGGCTTCCAGTGTGTCTTCATGTGTAATCTCCTAGTATATAAATACGGATTCCGGTCCAAGCCCGCTTCTTTTAGGAAATAAATTGCTTAATAAGACGGACATCACCAATGCGCGAGCCCAATTCTAACCTTCTAATTGGTAATCCAAACTCTGATTTCTGCGGCACAATTCGTAATCGAACCGTACTGAGCCTGCGAACAACCTTCATCGCGGGACTTCCAAGACTGTAAGTATAGCATGCTGTCTGTACCGGGTAATAGAACAGCAGATTGTGCAGTCCGTTGGAATTCAATCCCGGCGCCCATTGGCCTGCAAAAAAGAGCGGGAAAAATTGAAATTCTAGATCTTTGACTCTGTCCGAAAAGAGCCGTATTGTGCCATGATGATCGGTAGCAAAATATCTTATACATCTCGGTGTAGTTTGCAGAAAAGAAGAAGGGAGGAGCACAAGCCTCCCTTCAGGATCGCAGCGGCGAGCTGAATCAGAGTAATCAGTTAATTGTGAAGGTGGTGAGAGTAGAGAAACCATCCCAATTGTGAGTGCTCGAACTCAGATTGGTGACGATTGCGACATAGTCACCCTGCGTGGTACCTGCCTGGCCTCTTTTTGGTCGTTTAGTATTCCAGGTGGCTTCGGCCCATCCATCAATGTCACTTTGACCGGAAACTATGACATGGGATTCAGGGCCGTCGATTGTGATCTCAACGGAAGCTCCGGAGACTGGCAATCCGCCAGAATCCGTGATTCTTATCCTGATAACAACTCCGTCTCCCTGGACGAAAACCTGGGAGGGATTAAAGACCGCCTTCTGGCCCTTGCCAGTATAAAATCCACTCTCCATATCCCCAGACGCGACGCCGGCGGTCTGAACACCTGTTGGCGTGGCACACTTAACGGTGCTGAAATCCGATTCGCAAGTTGCACTCTGCGACGTCACCTTATAGCAATAATATTGGCCATTAGTGAGGTTAGTGTCAACGTATGCGGTAACCTGACCTAATTCGGCAACCCACTGAGCTTTGTCGGCTTGGTCGTAGTAGACTGTGTAGCTAATAACGTTGGCGTTTTCAGAGTGCTCATCGGACCAACTTAATGAAACTTGCTTCTGCCCGGGATCGGCCGCGAGGAGAGTAGGGGATGTTGCCTCGCACGATTGGAGGGCGCCGTAAGTGCTCTGAGCCATCAAGAACGGCGCCGCTCCATCGACATTCATGTTGTTCAGCCATAGATCCCAAATCGTGTTACCCCACTCGTTCAGCTGGGTGAAGAAGGGATCTGTCTGGACCACATACGCTTCAGGATCACCATAATTAGTTGGGCTCGAGAGCGAGTCTGCCTGACCGTTGATCTCATCTCTCAGAAACTCGATGTACTCGCGACTCGTAGTCTGGTAATAGAGATTAATTTCAACCACATCAGCCCCAGCTGGAATCGCCAGTGCAACATCATCGAAGCCACCAGCGTACTCTTCGGCACTGAAGTAATCGGGTAATTCAGCTCCATGCCAGACTGGCACGACCAGCCGATCAGGGGCTCCTATAATATCAAAACCCTTTGGTGGAATGCGGTTGTCTTTGTACCTTCCATCAGCAAGAGCGAAATGGAAAGTCTCCTGTTCTCCCGTTAACGAGCTGCTGGGATGCAGTTCGTAGACAAGTGCATCGCTATAGACTTCGCTGCTTCCGAGAACTGCCGGACCTGGTAGACCTAAGCCATTATAGGTGTAGATATCCAGACCTTTCAGGGTTCCGGCATCCCGATCGTAGGGATTAACTTCATAAATGAGTAACCCACCCTGGTAAGCTCTGATATTGATGAACATCCTCCGACCTTCTGGGAAACCGGAGATGAGCTTATGGCCAGTTTGATTTTGGATCGTGAACGATAGGTCCCCGGTTGCGCTGTCGTAATCCACGTTCTCAACAGATGCCGCCAGGCGAAGTTGCTGCCGGGCCCTGTCTGCGCCGGCAAGCATGGCCACCGGATCAACGCCCTGGCCCTGGGATAGATCAAGCGTTAAGATAGCCGGACCCTGGTTGAGTAAAGTTTCGTTCAGCGGGTCATAATTGGGCGAGCCTGGAATCGCGCTAGCTAAAACAGTGGAGACCCAGACATTGCCGCCGGTCATATCGTGCAACGGCTGACCACTTTCAGGATGGTCCGTGCTTTCTTCGGGACGGAGCGGAACCCCTCTTTTATCAGCGGCTCTCCCTACCACATCTCGAAGGTGGCAATCCTGGCATTTTGAAATAGCGTTGTCGACATTTGAGGTCTGGAATACCGAGGGATCAAATGGTCCAATTCCAGACGACCCACCAACTTGCCCGTAGTCTGAGAGCATGAACTCTGAAAATGTGCGCTCGACATGCAGGTAGCTGTAGGCGCTATCGGTCTCTGTCGGCAGCGGAAACGCTGTATCGGCGCCCAGATTCGCTAGCACAGGATTTGATACGTCGTGACAGGTTGAGCAAAAGTATCTGCTCTTGTGATACCTGCTGTAGAGCATCCTGTGCCGCGCCTCCGCGTCGACGAAAGAGGCTCGCTTGTCCGCATCGGAACTGACGAAGTATTGACCAGATCCATTCTCCAAGTAGCTTTCACTGAAAGGCCTAGAATTTAAGAAAAACGGCTGTCCGTTGAAGAGCTCGATCGTCCCAGCTTCAAGAGCGTCCGCATCGTGGGTCTCTTGAGCTGCGGTACCGGACGGGCTTGTCGGCTCATCCCAGTAGGCCGGATCTTCGGTACCTTCTCTGGACAAAGCTGTCTCAAAGAAGGGATCGTACATCCGGTGACAGAAGTCGCAATGGAGGCCATCGTAATCCGACCCGGTCATTAGCGAAGCATTGGTAGGATCGGAACGCCCTTCAAGCCAGCCTTCTGGAAAGTGGCAGCGCTCGCAGATATCGGTCGCGTTTGGACGGCCGACAGCCCAGATTGAATCCTGTGCAGCCACGACCATACACGACCAGAAAAGGAAATCCCGGGCTGCCTGGGCCATCATGGAACCCTCCCAATTAAAGCCGGGTTCGGTAACCGTGTTATAGCCTGCGTGGCAGTTCAGACAACGATTAGAAGATTCCAAGGATACCTGACCCGGTTGGGTGCCGGGAAATCTGATCAATGGATCTTGATCGACCGCCAGTCCATCCCAGGCATAGGCTGCGTAGACACCAGCCAGCAAGAACAACAGAAGTAGGGTGAATAAAACGAAACGACGCTTGCGAATCATAGTCCCCGACCTCCCATGATATTAAAAAGAGCTCCGTGAAAATCGTACTACGCCAGAGCGCTATGTGAAGCGACAAGACTCACTGCACTCCTCCTCAGTATATATAATAATGATATTGATTGTCTGTGCAAGTGCAATATTTCACAAACTAATCAAGACTGCGGGTAGCCCGATAAATGGCTACGACCGAACATTCAGATATGCGTCCTGTCAGTGACGCGTTTCTAACATCACAACTTGGTCCTCCGTCCATCGTCGTTATACTTGGCGTCAGGAGGACAATATGCCAACTAACCTCGTCTCAGCGTTCAACATCGTAGCTATAATCATCGGATTGCTGTGCCTCGTCATCATGTTGACCTTCGCCGGGATCTCTGCCAGGGAGAAAGAACCAAGAGCGGCGAGAAGAGCATTAGTGGGAGCATTTCTTCTCCCAATTCCCTACATAGGCGCGGGAATTATCGGACTCTACATTGCTTCGCCGCTCATCAGTCTAATCATCCTTTTCTCGACTGGCGTCCTATGTTTCTCCTTTGTCTTGCCGATTGGAGATCGATTTCCTGAGGAACACGATATGCCAACAACCGTTTCGACGAGCGCGATATCATGTTCTCCCGGCGATCCCTAGTGCCCGGAACAGACCGGTTTGAGACCTATTACCAGAGCAATCCCGACAAGAAACCATCGGACGATAAGTTTCGCCGCCGGCCGGGTCTTCTCGCCGAGGGAGCACTCTACTACGACACGCTAAGTGCCGCTGCGGCTAATGCAAGCTTTGAGACGGTTGGCACATTCCATCAAATTCTTGACCGAGAACTGAGAGAGGTCGACCCGGATCCGGTAGAAAAAAGTGAAATGTCCCGATTTCTGAAAGGATGGACCAAAAAACTCGGCGCGGTATCGGCCGGGATTACTGAACTTCAGGAGTACCATCTCTACAGCAATATTGGACGGGGAGAGCGCTATGGCGATCCCGTTGAGCTAGACCACCGTTACGCTCTCGCCATAACAGTTGAGATGGATAAGGTCACAATGGACAGCGCGCCTTACGGTCCGACCGTGATGGAGTCAGCGCAGCAATACCTGAATTCGGGTGCGATCGCCGTGCAGGTGGCCCAGTTTATCAGGAATCTTGGCTATTCTGCCCGCGCCCATATCGACGGCAGTTACAGGGTGATCTGTCCATTGGTTGCCCGAGATGCTGGGTTGGGTGAAATAGGGCGCATGGGTTTGCTGATGACTCCCGAATTGGGACCCCGGGTTCGCCTGGCAGTAGTTACGACCGACATGCCCCTGATTGCGGATCAGCAGCCGCGCGACCGGACCATGATTGACTTTTGCAGAATTTGCTTGAAGTGCGCCGATGTCTGTCCAAGTAACTCCATACCAACCGGCGAAAGGGAAGAAATGGATGGGGTCTTGCGCTGGCGAATCGATGCCGAATCCTGTTTTACTTATTGGTGTGCGATCGGAACGGACTGCGGACTTTGCATGCGATCCTGCCCCTTTTCCCATCCTGATAATGCGCTGCACAATGTCGTAAGAGCCGGCGTGAAACGCTCTGGCCTTTTTCGCCCGCTAGCTCTCATCCTAGACGACCTATTTTACGGCCGCGTCCCGGTAAGAGCCGAGATCCCCAGCTGGATAAAAGCTAGAAGCCAATTATGATCCAATTTAACCTGGACCCAGCATGAGCTGCCTCTCTGGATATCTATCAGGAGCTAGGAGATGTGATGAAAGTATTACGAACGCCAGATGAGCGATTTACTAATCTCCAGATTTCCCTTTGATCCCCATTACCTGGAAATTGCCGGTGGCGACGGTGATACCATCAGGGTTCATTACCTTGATGAAGGCGGCGATGACAGAGCGCCGGTTCTTCTATTACACGGGGAACCATCCTGGTCGTTTCTTTATCGGAAGATGATTCCGCCGCTGGTCGAGGCGGGGCACCGGGTGATCGTTCCCGATCTCGTTGGCTTTGGGCGTTCAGATAAGCCGGCCGATAGAGATGATTATAGTTACCAGCGTCTTGTCACATGGACAACATCTGTGGTTGAAGCCCTGCAGCTCACGGATATCACCCTCTTTGGCCAAGATTGGGGTGGTTTGATTGGCTTGCGAATAGCTGTCAACAATGAAGCCCGGTTCAGCCGCCTTGTTGTCGCCAACACCGGACTGCCAGTCGGAGGGGAAATGCCCGAGGCCTTTATGCAGTGGCGTGATATCAGTCAACGTCTATCGAAGTTTCCGGTGGCCCGGATCATCAACAGTTCGACGAATACATCGTTATCGCGAGAAGTGCGGGAGGGATATGATGCACCATTTCCTGATGAATCCTACAAAGCCGGTGCACGAGTACTGCCTCTATTAGTTCCAATCGATCCGGACGATCCGGAATCAGCTGTCAACAGGCTAGCCTGGCGAAAACTCATGAAGTGGGAAAAACCCCTGTTAACAACGTTTAGCGACTCCGATCCGATAACCCGCGGCGGCGACAGGCCATTTCACCGATTAGTGCCGGGTGCCAAAGGTCAATCCCATGTGATTGTCGAGAATGCCGGTCACTTTCTCCAGGAAGATAAGGGAGAGGAACTGGCACAGATTATCAACAGTTTTATTGCAGGAGATGGATGACAGCCACTAGGATTTTCGATTTACGACTGACGATTTACGATTTACGACTGACAATTTACGACTGACGATTTACGACCGACGATTTACGATTTCCGACTGACGATTTACGATTTGCGGTCGCTCCGACATCCCCAGCCCCCAGCCCCCAATCCCTGCTCGCGTTGCGGTCACGCAGTGACATCCCCGATCCCTGCTCGCGTAGCGGTCACGCAGTGACATCCCCAATCCCAGATCCCCAGCCCCCGGTCCCTAGTCCCCATTCCCTGGTCCCCATCTTCCACTTGACACATAGTCTCGATTCCCTTAAGATATAAACCGTATGATAAAGTATGACACTCGGCTGTGGTGACTTATTAATGCGTAAGAAGGCTAGATTGACCATAACTCTTCCCGAGGATCTATTGAATCAAGTCGATCGCCAGATTGATGGGTATTCCATTCGCAACCGTTCACACGCGGTTGAAACACTCATCCGGCGCAGCCTGACGCCAGTTGTCACCACAGCCGTTATTCTTGTCGGGGGGACCAGCAAGGGTGGTGAACTAGCTGCCCTTCAGCCTATTCACGATCGGCGGCTGATTCATATCATGGTCAATCATCTCAGCGACTATGGTATTCGCAATTTGATTGTGCTGGCAGGAAGGCATGAAGAGGCTATTCGGAACGCTCTCGGCGATGGCGTCGGCACTGGCATTACAATCCACTATGCGCAGGAAGAAGAACCACTGGGCACCGGCGGTGCTCTGAAGCTAGCTGAAGGATATCTGACTCGTGGTCCATTTCTTGTAGTTCACGGTGATGTATTAAGCGACATAAACTTGACCGATTTCGTCAACTTCCACAACAACGAAAACCGGATAGCGACCATAGCGGTAAAACCGCGCAATGCCGAGCCGAAGTATGGCAAGGTTATGCTTCAAGGTAATCGAATTACCGACTTTATTGACGAGGATAGAAGCGAGGGGATTAGCATCATAAATACCGGCGTCTACATATTCGAGCCGGAGATTTTGAGCCTTCTAGACGAAGGGCAAGTGGCTAAGCTGGAAACGGATATCTTTCCGAGATTAGCCGAGATGGGAGAACTCAGCGCGTTTTTATTCCAGGGTATCTGGTTCGACATCAGCGCGCCTGAGAATTATCTGCTTGCGCAAGAGCGATGGCAGCATGACGGGAGGTATTAACGATGTCCCCAAAAAAGAAGAACGGCCTCGAGCCTCAGTTGAAGAAGCTCTCTGACCTCGATAAGGTCATTGAAAATCCACAGAGGGTCAAATATCCCAGACCGGTTCAAGTCGACAAATTCTCGCTGGAGATTGTCAATCCGCTCGGTTCCTTTTGCGAGCAAACAGGAGCCCAGTTCGGTTAAACACAAGGTCTAATTCTTTTGGCTAAGTGACATAAACGTCTGGGTAAGTTTATCCCGCGCCTATTCGGATAGCTGGCTCAAACCTTTATCACACATCGGCTTGGTCGTTCGAATTCGTAATTGGTCATTCACACTCCTCGGTAACCTCCCCAACCACCACGATATTAAGGTTCAGGAATTTCACACGGTATATAATCGGGCACGTGTATGGGAGAGCATCCCAGATAATAATTAACATCGCCCTCTCTTGTTGGTCACAGATTTTGACTGGTTATAAGTAACAATTATCGTAGACAGCCTTAGGTTGTTGCCCAATCTATTTCACAGTCGTCCTTCCCAGTAGCAAAGGTAGCTGCCGGTGCTACCAGAATTCAGCTTCGGATGGTCGAACCATATTATGGAGCAGGCATCCCCCCACGAGGGCCAGCTAGAAGGTCGTGAACTGTGAACACGACTCCGTATTCCACCAGGTCCCGATTTAAGTGAGCCCCGCCTCTCACGACGCTGTATTCAAACCGTTAACGAATATTTCATGCAGGCTTCGTGCTCTCGTTATCGATGAGAGATAGCTGGCTAACCCGGACCCTCAGCCGCGCCGGCCGGGCGAATAGCTATTTCAAAAAGCCCGGCTTGGATTACTCCCATTCTTGAATAGCATCTAGCGCAAGTCGCTGGACCAGCGCTTGCAGATTTCCGGCTTGAAGAACGGCTGATCACCTCTTGTTAATCAAGTTTAGTTGCCTGGCTTTGGCCCAACACTTTGTTCAAGAACTCTCACCGCGCTTTCGACCGAGCGGCGATCCCTAGGACTTAAGGTCTCGCTGGCTAGCCAACGTTCATAGTTGGGCAGAAGCGTGCTGATTTCAGGGAGCATCGAACGCGTCATGCTCCTAATAGCATCGCAAAGCACCCAGGTCGCTCTTGGATCAGCTGGTGGGACCTGGGAAGCAAGAAAATCCCTGACGACATCGAGATCACCCCGAGCGGAGATTCTTATCGCGAAACTGGTCGCTTTCCTGACCACCTCCTGTTCATCCAAAAGCAAGCGCTCTGTTAATTCAAGACAGCGTGCGGTGTAAGCTGGCTGCTTCATGGGTAGTCGCCCGACCACAGTAACGCCGCTTCTCCGGACCCATTTATTGTCATCAACCAACCAAGGTTCAATCTCGGACAACCAGATAGCTGGCTCTTTGCGAACGATAGGTTCAACAGCTCTCATGGCCAATTGATCTGCGTCTTCCCAGGTGTAACAGCTGCGACATAGCTTTTGGGCGAGCGATAGAATCTTTCGTGGTTCTGCAAGCTCCATCTTACCCAGGGGAAATACAGCCACAACTCGTCCTTCCCTACCGTACTCATCCCAGAGAAGTTGGATCAGGGGAATGAAATCGGCAACGCGCTTGCGAGCGGTCTTTCCGATTTCATTGCCGATCGTGGTAAGCACAGCCAACGGAATGCCCACTGTCTTTTGCTTCGCTCTCTCTTCGGCCTTAATCCCCTCGATGCTCTTGGCTTCAAATCCAAGCCATACAAGCTGAAGATCTTCGGTTGCGATCTTAGGCTCCGTCGGGTCATATGAATCGATAATAGGCCTAACCTTCAAGCGGATATCTTCTTTCATGACTCACCTGTTCAAAATTGGTCGATAATCGGCCGAACTCTGTCCGTTATGTTAACTAAAATCTTACAATCCGATTCTTTCTGGATTACACATAAACGAAGTTTGACTAAAGGGTGCCTACCGGCCGACGATAGAATCCTTCTCACCACGAGTCAGATAAGACTCATGGCCTCAGGATCGCTACGCTATCCAACTTGACGCGATCTGGAAAGGAATCAATCTTGTCATAATAGTGAAGGGGGCAAGACCCTAGCTCTGCTAACATGGATTATGGCCCAACGAATCACTACATGGGGAAATTTTCCATCGAGGTCATGACTTTGGCAAATTGAAGAGAAATCTTACCGAACGAATACGACCTTTCTTTTAGTCCGGTCCGATACGAAGAAAGCTTAATCTCTGCCTTGATCGGCAGACGGGCAGAATTCGACACCTCTACCGGTATCCTGAAACTTCTCCAGCCTTGATAAACACCGCTCACTGCGTTAAGCTGGATGTCACCCTATACGAGAGCGGGTTTAATTCGTTTAAGTTGACATAATCAATAGCGAATAGCTATGTACAATACTCCCTCGAGGATTGATTAGGTATCCGATGCGAATTCTTGTCCTCAAAACCGGCGACTATGGTCAGCGCCACATCGACAATTTAACACAACATGCTCCAGAGGATTGGCAGATCGAAAGTTGGCAAACGCCCCGATCTCTGCCTATCGTCCTGGATTATCCTGAAGATTATCTGCCGGTGAGGTTGGATCCGGCAGACCTGATATTGTCCCTCGCCGAGCTGTCCGGAGTGGCGGAAATGATTCCGGACCTGGCCAAGATGACGGGCGCCCGCGCTGTCATCGCGCCAATTGACAACCAGGCATGGCTTCCTTTCGGTCTGGCGCGCCAGCTGCGAGGATGGCTTGATAGAATGGATGTCAATTGTGTCACCCCTATGCCTTTCTGTTCCCTCACAGAGACCCATTACAATGCGCTGCGATTGAAAGAACCGTACGACGATGAATTGATCCGGGTGTTTGCTGGGTTGTTCGGCCGTCCGTCTTTCAAGGTTTCGGTCGATCGACAGAAACGGGTCATTGAAGAGGTAACTGTCATGCGTGATGCGTGTTGTGGATGTGCTCGTTTTGCCGCGGACAAGTTAAGCGGCACTGCGGTCGCCGACGCCCTTCAAGATATCGGTCTGCATCACCACCATTTTCCCTGCCAGGCGAGCATGGGTATCGATCCGTTATTTGGCGATACTTTGATGCACGTCTCCGGAAACATTATGAAGGATGCTCTGAAAGAAGCTCTGGGGCCAGACTTGGAGATCCAATTTATAAAGCCTTCCGGCTATCTTGAATCACCGCGTGCCGACGAATCCTAATCGATCGCTATAAAGCAAAGATCAATTTTCCGGATCTCGGCCAAATTGAGAAGCCGGGACAGTATTGTGCTATATAGTTGCCTGATCGAGCTGGCTTTGATCGACTTCAGCTTCAAACAGGTTTGCACCGCTGAGGTCTGCACCGCGAAGATCAGCGTTCGTCAGGTTCGAACGACTTAAGTCACTCATCGCCAGATTCGCTTCGCGTAGATTGGCATTGCTCAGGTTGGCCATACTCAGGTCGGCCCCGGTGATCGTTGCGCCGGATAGATCGATCCCTTGCATATCTGCCAGGCGCATCGTTGCCCCAACCAAATTCGCCCCGGGCAATTTCGCACCCACTAGATCCGCCTCTCGAAGGTCCGCGCCGACGAGATCCGCCCGGGCTAAATATGCTCTCAGCCTGGCTTGTCTCAGATTGGCACCCGAGAGTACGGCATTTCCAAGATTAGCCAAATTCAAATCGGCCGTCTCCAGATTGGCATGGCTTAGATTTACGCGACGAAGCATTGCCCATCCCATATCAATGCCCGATAAATCAGCGCCAACCAACGGTATTTCAGAATGGTCACTAGTTATCAACTCAAGCTCATAGAGAAATAGAATCAGATCCCGTTTTCCGCGAGGCCCAAGACGAAGAAGTGCTTCTCGAGTGCTGGATTGAATCAGCGCCCGCACCCGTTGGCCAGGCTTGCCGCCCCCCAATTTCTTCCGGTAAATCAATTGGTCAAGCCCTTGGAGATAGGATTGGAGCGCAACCTCAGATGATGAGTTCTGAACCTCAGAGATGGTCTTCTCCGGCTCAAGGTCAGGCAACGACGAAGATCTAATTACCCTTGGCCGGCTGTCATGTATCAGAGACATGAGGTCGCTAAGTCGACCGCCGTTTCGATATCGTTGCGCGAGCATGTTCATCGTATTTTCCGTCGTAAGAACTCCCACATTACGACAGAGGAGATTGCTCGCAATAAAATACGCTCCGGATTGATCCTACCAGGCCTGAAATCGGTCTCACCCTGGGGTTGGACGGTTAAAAATGTTACAATCTGATCACCGCGAAGAAGTTATGTCAAGTCTAGCGATAGCGGTTTACTAATGAATATGCGCTTATTGATTAACGAGGCGACATCCAACATCCATACGAAGAACAACGTGATGTTTGATAGCAAATAGGTACTATTCGCTGTCACAACACATGTAAAATAGCTTTGGGGGCTTGCTAATAAGGCCATTGAAGTGTAGGATAATACCATTATTGAACATGACATAATCGAGGATTGAAGTGGCCCGAATTCTTATTGTCGACGACGATCCAGACTTCCATCTCCTTGTCGAGACAGTACTTGGCAGGCGTGGCTATGAGTTGATAAGCGCTAAAGACGGCGCAGATGCTCTGAGCATGATCAATGCCGAGCAGCCTGACGCGATCATCTTGGACAAGATTATGCCGGGTATGGATGGATTCGAGGTTGCCCGCCGTCTGCGACGAGAGCCTGATTTCGCCCATTTGCCAATTCTTATCGTCAGCGGTGCCACACAGCTCAACGATAAACTCGATGCCTTCAATGCCGGGGCCGATGATTATCTCACCAAGCCCTTCGAAGTCGACGAGCTGGCGGCCCGAATCACAGCCATGCTTCGGAGAGCCGCGGCGTTTAACGCAGCGAAGACACAAAAACTGCAACACGTTGATAATGCCAAGCTAATCGCCATACACTCGTTGCGTGGAGGGATAGGCAGTTCAAGTATTTCCGTGAATCTTGCCTTGGCTCTGAACAGCCTCTGGCAGAGACCGACTATATTGATGGACATGGTCATGGTCTATGGGCAGGTAGCCTTAATGCTCAACAAGTCCCTTCGTCGTACGTGGGGTGATATAACTGCCTTCAGCGAAGCCGACTTCGACACTGAAGCACTTGACGGAATCATTAGCAGCCACGAGAGTGGACTTAAGTTCCTAGCTGCCCCAAAGAATCCAATAGAGGCCGAGGAAGTTAGTTCTGAGCTGTTGAAGCGAGCGCTGAGTTTACTTCAACCTAGATACGACTATATCGTTGCCGATCTTCCCCATGACTTTTCAAACAATACGCTGGAGATCTTGGATGCAGCAGATACCATCATGGTTCTGGTCGCCCCGGATATCGTTTCTGTCCGCGGAGCTGCGATTATGCTTAACACCTATGCCAGCCTGGGTTTTGAGCGTGACAAGGTTGAGTTTGTTCTCAATCAGGCGTATAGCAAAATCGATATGTCCCCGAAGCAGATAGAAGATGCGCTGCACCACCCTGTCTCGCTCGTTATACCCCACGACGCCCGTCTATTTACAGATGCGATTAATTCAGGACTGCCATTCATGTTAACTAACCCCGAATCAGAGGTTAGTTCGCTAATAGTGGATATCGCTTTCCGTCTTAGCAAGGAATCGCACCAGAATATCCCGCCTCCTTATCCTAGTGACACCTGGAAGCGAGCCGTAAAAAGAATGAAACTTTACGGTTCAAACAGCCGGATGAGCAGGACCAATCTTTCATTTAACCTGCGTAAGTTGTTCGGCTAAATCTTGGTGATGGGAGCCTAATCAATCCCTGTGGGCCACAGTTAATTCAACCACTTGAATCGTACTTTTCCTACCGAGTAGAACAATTGATTCGAGACGATTCTAACCAGCTGACCGAGTTCTGGTCGGAACCGGATCAGAAGGTGACGTTGGTCCAGGCGTAGGAGACGACAGATCCGAATCCTTTAATATAGGATTGGTTTCGTCCGGGGTACCGAGAACACCTGGCGGTGTCACAGTTATAGGTATTTCCCTTACTCCCGGAGAATCAAAGGGTAGCTGAAGGGTGTCGTTCTTAACAAGTACTGGGGTGTAGTCATCGACGGGTCTACCAGTAACTACTAGATCAGCTCCCGATGGAACAAAACCGAGATTCTTTGCACCCTGGCAGGGTTCTGCGCGGATGTTTAGTCCCATTGGACCAGCTATCGCATTTTGCCCGATAGTGATCATCTCTTCGCTATAGGCCCATCCTTGTGTTGTGCCCTCTGGGAAGAGGCGTCCGAGCGGGGTTGGGGTATCCAGAACACCTAAAGGAACCGGAGCTTGAATATTTGGTCTTGGAGTTACGATATCCATCATATTTGTCGCGTGGACCAGCACCGGTGTATAACCACACCTTGAAAGACCCGCCACAATTAGCTCGGATAACCCGATAACAAGCCCAACTGAATCACCAGATTCCGAAGCCTGATCCCGTAGCGCCAATCCCCTTATTCCGGCGAATAGATGGTTTCGAAAGACTGTAAGCGCATCTGATCGGGCCCAGCCAAGATAGTAATTCTCCTGGTAATAATCGTTCAATCCTTGCGAGACATCTTGAATCACCAGAGTAGGTACGGTCATGATAGTTGGTGATGGCTGTTGGGCTACGATAAATGTATTGGTCTCGACGGTGGCGGTGGCAGACGGTTCCACAGCGCTAGGAGGAACGACGACGACATAAACTTGCGGGGGAGCTGTGGTAGGGAAAATGATTGGTGTGGCTGTTGCAGGAACTACGGTCGCGGTCGCGGTCAATACCGGCTGTTCTGGATCTGGCCGTTCACACCCAGCGAGGAACAGCGAGGCTCCCGCTATCATCAGTATAAGGTAAATTAGATGTACATAACGCTTATGCATCGGCATAATTGTATCTTATTCTTGGTCGCGTACTAACTATATCAGTCTCTCAAGAGAGTTCAATATGCTCTCCAAAGCAATTCGCTCTGTGAAACAAAGAGTCTTGCATCCGGATGAGTAAAACCAATTTCCTATCTCAATCTCGCCTAATACGTGCCAATAATTGGCCAGCAGGAACTGAAAATGGCCCAGCGATCTCAGAGAGTCGTCGTTCACAAAAAGACAGAGGCCCAAGCAATAGGATCAGTCAAATCTCGACCCAAAATGTTCGTTTGGGGACTCCTGAAGGACCGGGAGGAGCCTTGTTACTAGTCACAGACTCACGTGCAAAGTTCAGGCTACGAGGTTTTCTCTGTCGACAAATTATCTCTGTCGCGGGCAGACATCTATGGGGCTATGTGGCCTATGGCAGACAATTTCTTTATACTTCTGCGGGTGTATGGGAAATTATCCAGAGTAACAGAATTTACTTCCGGGCAGCCATGTGAGATGCGTGAATCTTGTTCAAAATAGCTAGGCGCTGAAATTAAAACGATGGCAGATCGATCGATTAATTACAGAATATTGGTGATCGTCATCTTCATTGGCATTGTCATTGCCATCGCTATTTTTCTAGCTCTCTCGTCTCTAACTAGCGAGCGTCTGGATGAAACGACGTTACCATCTCTTCGGAGCACAGCAGAACCAGCACTTAGCGATTCCGGATCCACATCAAGTGCTGCACAACCTTCACCTACCGCGACCATCGAGAGGCCTTCTCCCACAGGTACGCCAGAAGTAGAACCAACAATGGACTCGATAGAGCCCATCCCGGAACAGCACACAGATCTTGCCTCTCTACTTCACACTGTACGAGGTAACGAAAATCTTTTTCGAATCTCGATGCTTTATCGTGTACCAATTGAGAGCATAATGATAACCAACGGAATAGCAGATTCGCGCGATATCTTCGAAGGTCAGGTGTTAGTCATTCCGACAGCTGAACGACCACTAGTACCGACAGCACCGATCGCCGTAGCGCCTATTGCAGGTACGCCGACTCCGACTAACACGCCCATCCCTCCTCCTCCGACCAGCATCAACGGAACCCCAATCGATTCCATCGTGGTCATGTCATCTGAGGTTATCGAGAACGCAAGACAGATCTTTATTCGGGGACAGGAACTAGGAGTGAACGCGCATGCATTCTCAAAAGTTGGCGACAGCACCATCGAGAATCCTCATTTTCTGGCCCGATTCGACGAAGGCACATACAACCTGGGTGATTACGCTTATCTTCAGAGTGTAATCGATTATTTTGCCGGCTCCTTCGCGAGACAAGGATTGGCTGTGAGACGAGGCTTCCACTCCTGGACAGTAACCGATCCGATGTGGGCCGATAAAGAGATATGCCTGCCAAATGAAACACCGGTCGCCTGTGAGATTCGCATTAACAGGCCGGCCATATTGCTGATCCGCTTAGGATCAAACGACGTCGGGGTTCCTGGATCATTCGATTTGAATATCCGGCAGGTTGTCGATTATGCTGTTGAACAGGGAGTTATCCCAGTGATTGGCACTAAGGCTGATCGTTTCGAAGGGCCCGACGACATCAACAACACCATACTGCGACAGATCGCCGCGGACTATAATCTACCGCTCTGGGATTTCGATCTTGTAGCCAGCACACTACCTGGTCGGGGTCTGTATGAGGATGATGTCCATATGACGATTTTTTACCCGCATGACTACACTCAAGCTCGAGCTTTGGAAACTGGGCATGGTGTGCATAATCTAACAGCATTGATGGTACTTGAGACCATCCTACGGGAAGTAATGGAACCCGCAGGCGAATAAAGCGGAAACAATGCGATCAGTTACCTTTACAACTCTCCTGATAAGTTCCGCCATTGCAATGATAAGTTGTACCAGCGATGGGTCAGAGGCCATCCACGCGGAATCTTCGCCGGCAACGAAGGTCATGTCCTATTCAGATTTAGCGGCGACAAGCGTCTCATCGTCTAATACAGTTTCCGTGGATACCCCAACAAGTGAAGTGGCCGGCACCATTGAAATAGCAACTGATTCCGCGTCTGGATCGGGCGACACCCTGCCCGGACCCGCGGAGACTGATTCGTCGAATTCGCATACACCAACTGATACACCTTTGCCAACCCCGACAGTCACAATCACTTTAAGCGGGGTTATTAAGACTCCGACAGCCGTCGCACCAGAAACATCGCCGACCCCGCATGACCCAACAAGAATGAATGGCATCCTTATAGAGTCGATTGCATTCATGCCTGATGCTGTTGTCGAGCATGCGAAGGAGATATTCGCCCTCGGACAAAGTCTAGGACGAAGTACCCGGTCATTCTCGAAATTAGGCGACAGCCTGATCGCGAACCCCCATTTCCTCACCGGCTTTGACACCCGCCGGTATAATCTTGGCAGCTATGACCAATTGCAGCCAACTGTCGAACGTTTCGAGGGTTCATACGAGCGATATGGAGTGGCTATTCACGCCGGGTTGCACTCTTGGGGAATTTTCGATCCGATGTGGGCAGATAAGAACTGGTGTCAGCCTAACGAATCCATGGTTGCCTGCGAATTTCGACTTAACAATCCGAGCGTTTTGCTAATATTGATTGGGAGTAATGACGCCGGTGCTCCTGACTCTTTCGAGTATAACCTGCGGAAACTAGTCGAATATTCTATTGAAAACGGCGTCATACCGGTTTTAGCAACCAAAGCCGATCGATTCGAAGGTCCTGAGAACATGAACAACATCATTATCAGAGAGATCGCCGGCGATTTTGAAATCCCGCTCTGGGATTTCGATCTTGTTGCAGATGCGATTGAAGGCAGAGGTCTTAAGGAAGATAATGTACACTTAACGCCCTTCGATGAATTCGACTATTCAATGCCTGAGGCGTTTAACACCGGACACGGTGTACACAACTTGACCGCACTGATGGTTCTGGACGCGGTCAGGACACAAATAATGCAACTCCCATAGCCACCTGTTGCCGGAAAGCGAAATGTCTTTGCCTAGATATCAAGAAGGAAGGACCGAATAACCGGCTAAAGAAATATTTGTTGGTTATCATTAACTGGCGCCCACAACAGGACTATCAGGAGGTATTGTTGAGCAGAAAATTGACAAGACGAATGACCAAAGTTATCAAGCTGTTGTCGAGCATTGTCATACTGACCATCCTGGCATCGTGTGGCGATGGCGGGGCAGGCGATCCAGCACAAACTGTTGAGCAGTACATGCAAGCAAAAGTTGACAGGGATGTAGATAAAATCCGCGCCTTGCTGTGCTCGGATATGGAGCAATTTCTAGACCGGGAGTCGAACACTTTCGCGACGGTCTCAGGCGCGACTATTGAAGGCATGGAGTGCACTGAAGAAGGCGATGAGGGAGTTGTGCGCTGCAAAGGAAAGATTGTGGCCTTGTACGGTACAGAAGAACAGGAATTCCCATTAGTTTCGTACCAGACGATTAATGAGGCGGGCGAGTGGAAATGGTGCGGAGAGGCACCCTGATGATTAGGAAAAAACTATTGACGCGCGAGAACATCCTGGCACTTACCATCTGCATAATAGCCCTTCTACTGATTATCGCTACAACAGACGCGGCGCCCCAGTGGATTTACCAGGGTTTCTAGGCCATTGCAGTCGTTCCATATGCAATCACATTATGGTGTTATGCGGAATGGATTGCCTGATAATCGCACTTTGATCGATGCGTAGCCCTCGCCTGGTTGTAATCCTCTCATCAGTTTCGTTGATTATCGTGGCAACGTTCATGAACCTGCGAAACTGGACTGTGGAGAGCAAGCCTGAGACTTTGACGCCCCCAGTTAGTTCTCCTCTCGTCGGACTAGAGATGAGTAATCCGACTAATCTCGCTACATCAACACCTACATATTTTAACGCGGCCGGCATCAAATCTCCGGGCGACACAGACTCTGGTAAGGTCTCCTCTACCATTGGCTCGGTGCCAGATGAACCCAGCGGCGAGAGAATCTCTAAGAATCCGGACCCCTACCAACCCGGTGTTAATGTTGTCGCCCTGGGATTCGAACCGCCTGGGACTGACTTGTCACCTACGCCCACATCTACGTCCACTCCCACCTCAATACCGCCCCCCACCAATACACCCACTCCTAGCCCGACGCCACAAAGTGTAAACGGTATTTCCTCGGATGATTTCATTGTTTTGAACGAGACCACAAGGCTTCATATTCGTGAGATATTCTCGAGAGGCCAGAGGCTAGGTAGGAATCCCAAGGCCTTGTCCCGGATAGGGGCTAGTATTATTGAAACGGATCAATTTCTGGTTCGTTTTGGTACAGGCGATTACGAGCTTGGACCCTATTATCACCTTCAGCCGGTGATAAATTACTTTGCGGAATCATTCTCCAGGTACGGGGTGGGAATCAGGCGTGGGTTAAGTTCTTGGGGAGTTCTTGATCCAGCATGGGCTGATCGGGGATTATGCCAGGCAAACGAAACAATGATCGCCTGCGAATTCAGGTTAAATAATCCGAGCGCGGTCATTCTTGTTCTTGGCACGAATGACATAGGTTCGGGCGACAAGTTTGAACAGAATATGAGACAGATAGTGGAATACTCGATCGAAGAAGGTGTAATTCCCATTTTAACAACCAAAGCAGACCGGTTCGAAGGTCGGGACAATCGCAACAACGAGATTCTTCGTAAAATCGCCAGCGTCTACCGGGTTCCATTGTGGGACTTCGATCTGGTAGCCAGCACGCTGCCCAACAAAGGAATGGGCAGGGACAATGTCCACCTGACCTTTCTCGCAGAATTTGACTATCGCCAGCCTCAGACATTCCAGCGCGGTTATGGATTGTTCAACCTGACGTGCTTGATGGTGTTGGATGAGGTGTGGGGGGAGATGCAGAAAGCGTAGGGTTACATGGTGCTCATGCGAGGGTCGTTGGACGGATTTAACCACTGATGACGTTTGGTCTATTAGCTATCCTCATATTCATTGTCGCCGCATTTCTTTATGCTGCGGTCATCCCAGTAAACGGCCGGGGATGGTTCCTGTTGATAGGAAGTCTTCTAGCGGTCTACTGGCTTCAACCACCATTGCCAATCCGCTTTAGCGATTACATCCTGCCAACAGCCACGATCCTATTAACCATCGTGACCTGGTGGATAACCCGGCAATCTGGAGACAAGAAGCAGTCTGCTTCGATACGTGACGACAAAATCACGCTGGCCTTAACCGCTGCCCTAGTGATCGGCTTGTCTCTCTTCCGATACGTCGACGCTGATTATCGGTTGACCGCATCCCGTCCACCGTCGCCTTTAGCCGTCATAATACTCCTCGGTCTCGTCGGAGGGACTCTTGCCGGCATATTTTGGCTTCTAAAAAGAATCCCAGATTCGGATAGAGGTTCGTCACATGGCCGACGATCGAGATGGCTTTTGACCGTGTCCATTGTCCTGATCGTAGTGTTATTTGTTGTACTTAAGACCGAACTTTTGTCATCAGGTCTCGGTAGGATTTGGCGAGGATTCACCGGGCAGGATACATCGCTGGCGAGCCCAATCGATCTGCAGTGGTTAGGCTTTTCCTTCGTCGCTTTCCGCCTTCTTCACACTCTTCGCGACCGGCAGACAGGTTTGTTGCCGGTACTTTCTCTTCGTGAATACATCAGCTACGTGATCTTCTTCCCCTCGTATACTGCAGGGCCCATTGATCGGGCTGAGCGTTTCGTGACCGACTATCGCTCATTACCCCTGATTAAAGGCCTGGACGCTCCCCGATTCGCTTTGGGCCTTGAGCGAATTATCATAGGTCTTTTTAAGAAATTCGTCATTGCAGATCTGCTGGTTCAAGGTATATCCTTAAACGCATCCAATGCTACTCAAGCTCAATCAAGCCTGGCACTCTGGATCCTACTTTACGGCTTCGCCCTTCGCATTTACTTCGATTTCGGGGGCTATTCTGACATCGCCATTGGCATCGGCATATTATTTGGCGTCCGGCTGCCCGAGAATTTCAAGCGCCCATATTTGAGGAGCAATATCGCTGCCTTTTGGCAAAGCTGGCATATTACCCTGAGCAACTGGGTCCGCTTTTACGTTTTTACGCCATTATCCAGGTGGATGCTTCGCCAATCCTGGCGACCATCATCGACGGTCATTGTCTTTATCGCCCACATGTCGACCATGATAGTCATCGGCCTGTGGCATGGTGTATCAATCAATTTTCTGATCTGGGGGCTGTGGCATGGAATCGCCCTTTTTACTCACAAAGTTTGGAGCGATCGTACGCGCAAATGGTACCGAGGCCTGAACGACAACCTGGCAATTAAGCGTACCTGGACAGTTTTCACCTGGTTTATCACCTTTAATTACGTCACCATTGGCTGGGTCTGGTTTGCCCTGCCCAGGCTGTCTCAATCGACGGCCGTGTTGGGAAAGATGTTTGGCCTGGGTTGGTAGCTATGAGCGCGAGCAGGATTACTTTTCGAATTGTCTTTGGAGTCATTGCCGAGGTGGATGGTGGACGATAGCAAAGAAAGAGGTCCACTACCAGCAACCTGGATTGGAGTCGGAAAGGTAGTAGCCAAAGCGGCGCTCTTGTTCGTGGTGTTCAATTTATTATTTGCCGCTGTCAAGCCTTTGAATATCCTGGGCGGAATCTCTCTCTATAATTGGCTGGTTACTGGAAGAGAGCGCTTGCCCTATGGTGAGAATTCCGCTGAATCTTACAACCTGAGCTTAAACAATATCGCGGCAATGATGGCCAGCCACAAGGTCAGTAAAACCAAACCCGATGACGAATTCCGGGTTGCTGTTATTGGCGATTCAGGAACCTGGGGCTGGCTACTGGAAAACGAGGACACGCTGGCATCGCAGATAAATGCGGACAATCTGGTGACCGCTGATGGACGGCAGGTGGTTGCCTATAATTTAGGTTATCCGATCATGGCCTTGACCAAGGATCTCATGATCATCGAGGCCGCACTGGAATTCGAACCAGATCTAATCCTGTGGCCTGTGACCCTGGAATCATTTCCAAGGTCGAAGCAACTCGTTCCACCTCTAGTCCAGAATAATCCGGAGAGAATGCGCTCCATAATCGAAGCATACGACGTTGGTCTCAATCCAGCCGATCCTGCATTTGTCGATCCGACCTATCTCGAGGAAACCATAGTAGGTCGGAGGCGGGACCTGGCCGATCTACTCCGCTTACAGCTTTTCGGCCTTTCCTGGTCTGCCACAGGGGTGGATCAGGCCTACCCAGAGGAAGTCACCTTGCGACGCTCGGATTTCGAAACGGATATTAGCTGGGGCGAGTTCGACGGCCCATCCCAACTATCAGAAGATGAGCTTGCCCTTGAGATATTGGGAGCAGGCGTACAAATGGCAAGAGATGTGCCGGTTTTGATTGTCAATGAGCCAGTATATATTAGCCAAGGTGAGAACAGTGACCTTCATTATAACGCCTGGTATCCCCGGTGGGCCTACGATCAATTCAGGCAGCTACTGCTTCAACAGGCAGAGCAAAAAGGATGGCACTACATCGACCTTTGGGACAGCATCGACGGGGCTGAATTTACCGATAGTCCCGTTCACCTGACTCCTGATGGAGTCAGAACCCTTGCCGACATTATAGGACCGCAACTATTGCAAATCGCTCGAAGTTCGTAATTTGTGAATGTTTCTCATCGTATGTGTCCACTCAGACCTTTCCAACGGACTACCCACAAGGAAGGACTTACCCGACACCCCGTAGCTCGAATCCATCTGAAGTCACATTGCAGACCGCTTATATAAGATTTCTTGTGCCAGTCGAAATCAGAGAAATAGTGGAGAGATCGGGCGCAGGCTACCAGTTATTTTCGATTCAGCGCAAAGCCAATCGCGATGTGGCAACACCCGCGGAAAATCTCCTGTCTAGCCTTCGATATCGAAAAGGTTGAATGGAACGATATAATTGCGCCAGGCAGGAGACACGATTATCGATTTTCGACGTTGGATTCAGGTGACCACTCTGGCATTGATGGATCAACCTGGACGGGAATTGTCGATAGAAAAAGACATATCTTGCTCCGTCAGCCTTCAAAATACATATCAATCACGGACAACTGACAATGAAAGAACTAGAAGTTCGGGAAAAGCTGCGAAATTACATCGTCAAAGAACTAATCCGCGATCTGGAGTACGAGTTAAAAGATGACGAGGGGATCATAACCGGGGGGTTGATGGATTCATTCGCTCTGGCCGAGCTTAGCGTATACATAGAGGGGGAATTTGATGTCTACATACCCGATCCTGAGCTTCGGTCGCTCAGATGGACACATTGGACGCAATGGTTTCCGGGTCATGCTAGCATCTGAAATCACTATGCCTGAGGCTTTGATTGGTGGGCGTCAGCTATATTGCGCCACCACATCACCAACGGAGAAGGCTTCTAGCGACCGCCTTGAAGCCAACGATGTACTCAATGATGTCCCAGAAGGGATCATGGACAGTTTTGCCAGCTTTGTTTTCATCCCCATTTGCGGGATTATGCTGGATGCTGCCGGTTTTCCTTTTAGCAGGAATCTGGTCGCTGCTGAGGGAAGCTCAGGTAAGAAGCGTACGGTCTTTTCGAGTTCTGTTCATTGCTGCTGTCGTGATTTACTATGTTATGAGGATTCTTTTCTTGCCTTCTAAGATCACTTATACACCTTTTTCGGCCTGGATGTATTTTCCAGACACTGTTGACATGCACCCACGGATAGTCTTTCCCTTGCTGATTTTTGGACTGGCCCTATTCGTGGCTTTGGCCTTTAGAATGCGCTACACAAAGTCTCTGTTGGCAGTATACTCGGTCTTTGTCCTGACTGATGCGGCACGGAGTTTGGCTATTTAAGGTGTGAATTTCCAGGGTGCGTTCTAAGAAAGGCGATAGGACCACCGGAATACATTGGTCTCAAGCCTCGGAGACAGCACGAAAACGCCAGGAATCCTGGGTGAAGATTAGCCGAAAGGTGCCGTATACTCAGCGCAAAGTCGTGAAAAGTCTGTCGACCTGCCGCAATTTCGCCAGGTCGGCGCATGGTGACAGGAATCTGACCAGTCGCGTCGAACAACATGCTAACCAGAGCAAATCGCCACAGAGCCAAGTCTCTACTCGAGGCAAAGGTCTTGAATCCTGACGCCGGTGACCGTGATGCCATCATCTACGTGGAGACCGGCAAGCCCCGGTCCACGTTTCGAGAACGATATTCCGTAACCAAGTAATAACACGAGCTCGACGACTTCGACAGGTAGGTGTTGGGGCCAGAGATCTTGTGATCATTGCCCAGACCCAGAGTCTGGAAAGTGTCTTCGCCTTCTGGGGCGCATTGGTGGCAGGGGCAATTCCCTCTATGTTCCCGACCCTGACACGAGAATCTGGATCCGGAAATCTACATGGGGAGCATGGCAGAACTAGTTCGCTTGTCAAAGGCAAGGGCTGTTTTAACCACCGATGATTTTGCACCACTTCTTGCTCAGATCGTCGACTGTGAAGTGCTTGGCTCG
>PVMK01123288.1_pt1 | contig 41592 bp, 38 predicted proteins | sample 1853481 | NCBI WGS metagenome assembly PVMK01 (sample SAMN08533507, study PRJNA380276) | Marine sediment metagenome, whole genome shotgun sequencing project.
CAGGTGCAGACGAGTCGTAAGCGCACGGACGCCCCGCAGCAGGAGCAGAACTGCCAGGTGATGAAACCGAAGACGAATGGCATGATCTTCATCGCCTTCTGCATTCCCTCCATCTGGCTGTTCTGCTCCTGCTGCGGGGCGTCCGTGCGCTTACGACTCGTCTGCACCTGCTGGTAAAATCCGGCAGCGACGATAATGGCGATCATGACCAGGTACGGGATGGAACGGGCGACATTGTCGAGGCTGACCGCATCGGAGGGCCTCACCAGAAGGTTCATACCAAGGAAGAGCACTTCGTCGAATACCGATGAGGCGATGTCGACACCCTCTATCAGGGTGCCCGTCGGATCCCCGTCCTCGTCGAGTACGTAGAGGTTCGCATTCGCTTCGGTCAACACCTGGGATAGAGCAGAATCCGCCGGAATGCCGTGCCCCTGCCAGAGAACGCGGTAGAGGGCAAACCAAATCGGCATCTGGACGATCAAGGGGAGACATCCCGCAGCGGGGTTCACGCCGCGCTCCTTGTACAGCTCCATGAGGTGCTTGTTGAGCTCCTCTTTATCGCCCTTGAGCTCCTTCTGGAGTTTCTTGACCTCGGGTTGAATCTCCTGCATGGCCTTCATCGACCGCGTCTGTTTGACCGTCAGCGGGAAGAGCAGAAGGCTGACCGTGAGGGTCAGCAAGATGATAGCAATTCCATATTCTGGAATAATGTCGTAGAAGAACGAGAGGAGCGTGCCAAGCAGACTCAGCAACCACTCCCACGGGGCGAAACTCACGAGGCACTCCCTTGCATCGGCTGATTGGGGGTGGCCTCCGAGCCCGGCACGGGATCGAATCCCCCCTCATGGAAAGGCTGACAGCGGCCGATCCGCTTGATCCCAAGCCACGAACCCCTGAAGGCACCGTGTACCTCGATGGCTTCGTACGTGTATCGGGAACAACTCGGATGGAACCGGCACTTCGCACCAAGGAGAGGGGACAATGTCCTCTGGTACGTGCGAATGAGAGCGAGCATCGCGACTGCGATCGGGTTTCGCCTCGTAGCTTCGGTCACGGCTTCTTCCTTGATGACTTCATGCGGTTCGCCTCGATCGCTTCGTCGAGCCATACCGCGAGCGTAGTGAATTCTGCATCGAGGACACCCGGTGACGCGACCACGATGTAGGCGGTGCCGTCTTGGAGGTGGGTGTGTCGCATGGCTTCACGCACACGGCGCTTCGCTCTGTTGCGTTTGACTGCATTTCCTACCTTCCTCCCAGCTACAAAGCCCACCTGGGGCTGGCCCGGATCTCCCTCGTCCTGGAGGACCAGAACGCCACCTCGTGAACTGCGCACTCCTGACCGGTAGACCGATGAGAATCGTGTTGCAGAACGAAGCGAGACGAACTCTTGCCGCTTAGGCAGAGAGTTCGTGACGGCCCTTGGTGCGGCGACGCTTCACCGTCGCCCGGCCTGCGCGCGTACGCATGCGGGATCGGAATCCGTGCTTGCGCTTGCGGCGTCGGTTGTTCGGCTGATACGTACGTTTCATGTGAGGTAACCCCTGTTCGGGCGAAGTGACAGTGTCCGTATAGATGACGGAACGGCAACATTCTAGGTCTCCGAACCGAGAAACCGTCACCCCCTCCACAAGGCGCGAAAACTCTCACCTCCTCGCGAAACACAGAACAAGACGATTCCGGGCAAACCCCTATCAACCCGCCAGCCAATCAGCGATGTTACGTCTCCTGAAACCCGTGCTATGACTGGGCTATCTGTCGAAACGCAGTGTGGCCGACGTCTCTCCTTGTCGCGATTTTGCCACTCTTGTACTGGCGCAAGGGGTGTCTATACAGTGACAGTCGCTCTTACGGGCGGGTGTCCGCTCTTCCCCGAGGAGTTGCAGTCGTGGGCTTGGCTTGCCATACCCATGATGACATTTCTCCACATCCTGTGGATAGATGTGTGGACAGATTTCTGGGGCACGTCACGCTGAAAGGGACGAAAAGAGTGGGAGCCATTACAACGCCTCCTGGGTCGGTGGACTCGAAGATAGATCTGTTCCACAGTCGTCTTCGCGATGTCATCGGGCCAGCGAAGTGGGAGACGTGGATCAAGCCTTTGACCGTGTCCCACAGCGAGGGGACCCTCGTACTTGAGGCTCCGAACAGGTTCAACGCCACGTGGGTTCAGGACAACTACACACACCAGATCAACGAGATCGCTTCTTCTGTGTGGCCCCAACCCTTCGACGTCACGGTCACCGTCTCTCCCGAACCTGCTCAGGAATCCGAGCCAAGCCAGCGCGGGCCGTATCAGTCGTCGTTGGACGACCACGCACGACACCGGATCGACGCTCCGCCCGCCCAGAGGGATACCTCGAATCTGCTCGCCAGGTACTCGTTCGAGAACTTCGTCGTCGGGCCATCGAATCGCTTCGCCCACGCCGCCGCTCAAGCGGTCGCTGAGCAACCCGGCCGCCACTACAACCCTCTCTTCATATACGCCGGTTCCGGCCTTGGCAAGACCCATCTGCTCCATGCGGTCGGCCAACATCGTCTTGAGCTCGACCCGACCGCCGTGGCGAAGTACGTCACCTCAGAGGCGTTCTTCAATGATTTCATCAACTGCATCCGCCGCAAGCGCATGGACGACTTCAAGGCGAGGTATCGGAAGGTCGATGTTCTCCTCCTCGACGATGTTCAATTCTTCGAGGGCAAGGAGATGGTCCTCGAGGAGTTCTTCCACACGTTCAACTCCCTCTACGAGGCCGGGAATCAGCTCGTCATCTCGTCGGATCGTGCGCCGCGAGAGTTGAAGACCCTTGAGGATCGTCTGCGCAGCCGATTCGAGTGGGGACTCACCACCGACATCCAAAGCCCCGACATCGAAACGCGCCTAGCGATCCTGAGGAAAAACGCAGCAACGGGGGGCTCAACGATCCCTGCTGACGTGCTTGAGTTCATCGCAGAGAATGTTGCCGACAACGTCAGGGAACTCGAAGGCGCTCTCACAAGAGTTACCGCCTTCGCCAAGCTCACCAACGAACCCGTCACTCTCGACCTCGCTACCAACGTCCTGCACGATGTCGTACAACTGCAGTCCGTTGCCCCGCTTACCGCCGAGACGATCATCTCTGCCGTCGCACAGTATTACGAAGTGCCGCGGTCGGAACTCGTCGGCCCATCGCGTAGGCAACCCCTCGCCAGACAACGACAGGTCGGCATGTATCTCTCGAGAGAACACACAGGCCTCTCCCTTCCCCGTATAGGCGCCGCCTTCGGTGGCAGGGACCACACGACCGTGATGCATGCGGTAGACAAGATCTCCAACCTGCTTCAAACCGACAAGTCGATCTATGACCAGGTGACGGAGATCACCCAACAGCTGAGGACAAGTTGACGACTATCCACAGGCCCACCTCCCATTCCAACCCGACCGTGGATATCGTGCGATCAGTACACATCCCCTGTGGACGGCGAAACCGCTCTACGACAAGGATTCCGTGGTCATATCCACAATCCACAGGGCCTACTACTACATCTACTCTTTAAGAAGAATATTCAGAAGCAGCAATAGCTGAGGGGAAAACAGAACGTGCGAATCAGAGCAGAACGAGACGACCTGGCAGATGTGCTTGGCAGAGCGGCCAGGGCCGTAGGCACACGCTCGCCGCTGCCGATTCTTCAGGGGATCCTGTGCGAGGTCAGCGGCGGACGATTGACCGTGACCGGAACCGACAACGAAGTCACGGTGCGCACGTACCTCGAGGTTGAGGTCACCGAAGAGGGAAGGACAGTGATCCCTGCGAAGCTTGCGGCTGAGGCGGTCAGAAAGCTTCCGGCTGGCGCAGTGACTCTCGCTTCCGCCGACGGTGAGGTCGAGATCACGGGGAACGGTCCGCGCTTCAAGCTTCGGGAGATGGTGGTGGATGACTATCCGAAGATCGCTGATGCCGATGGATCCGGTGAGGAGATCGCGCTGGATGGTACGAACCTCATCAAGGCGCTGGGACAGGTGGGTGTCGCAGCCTCGGCTGACGACGCCCGTCCAACGCTCACCGGCGTGCTGTTCGAGGCGGCCGAGGACAGCTTGAGACTGGTAGCCACCGACTCGTATCGCCTCGCTGTCCGTGACATGCCTGGTGTCGCAACAGAGGGAACGAAACTGGTTCCGTTCCGGGCACTACGTGACCTTGGACGCACGGTTGGAGCCGGTCCCATGAAGGTGACGCTCGGAGAACGAGAAGCTTCGTTCGTGACCAGTGACGGCCGGATGACCGCCCGCATCATCGATTCCACGTTCCCCAATTATCGGCAACTGCTTCCCGATGGACACACCAATCGCCTGATCGTTGAGAAATCCTCTCTCCTCGAGGCGGTCGGCCGTGCGGCCCTCGTCGCCGAAGACCACATCCCTGTGCGCCTTGCGATGCACAGCGGCGGTGTGGAACTGTCCGTCATCCGCCAGGAAGTCGGTGAAGCTACCGAACTGCTCGAAGGCGAGTACACCGGCGAAGACATGACGATCGCCTTCAACACCCGCTATCTGACCGACGGTGTAGCAGCGGTTGACGATCAGCATGTCGTCATCGAGACATCCGATCCCCTCAAGCCTGGGCTCCTCCACGGAGGGGAGAGCGCGGACTTCCGGTACCTGTTGATGCCCGTGCGCCTCTGAGGCAGCAGTGCACCTCACCTGGCTTGAGCTTCGTGATTTCCGTGTCTACGGAGCTCTCAGGTTCGAGCCGGACCCTCAGGTCAATATACTCATAGGGGACAACGGCCAGGGGAAGACGTCCGTGCTGGAGGCGATCGGCTATATGGGAACCGCCCGCTCGTTTCGCGGTGTTCCTGAGGAAGCTCTCGTGAGGGACGGACAGCCGGCAGCGGTTGTAAGAGGTGGCTTCGCCGGGAGAGCGAGCGACACAACGATCGAATGTGAGCTCCCGATCGAGGGAAGGCGAAGGATCCTCGTGAACGGGAAGAGGCCAGCTCGGATGAGGGATCTCTTGACGATCGTTCCGATCGTCGCTTTCGTTCCCGACGATCTCGACGTGATCAAGCGTGGTCCTGCGATGCGGAGAGACTTCCTGGATGACCTTGCTGCGCGTCTGTGGCCACAAGCGGTCGCTGATCAGACGGACTATGAACGAGCGGTCAGGCAGCGCAACTCCCTCCTCAAGCAGGGAGGACGAGGAACGGATCCCGTCACGCTCGACGTGTGGGACGAGCGTCTTGCGATCGGGGGAGCGAAGGTTCTGCTCCACCGACGATCCGTAGCCACTTCCCTCCAGCCGCATCTGTCGCACGCCTATGAAGTCGTAGGAGGTTCGGGAGAGCTTCGGTGGGCCTATCGCTCGACGTGGGGGTCTGACGGTATCTACGACGAAGAGGGGTTGGTCGAGGCCTTGATCTCTGCACTCCGGGAGAAGCGGCCGAGGGAACTCGAGATTCGAACGACGACGGTCGGCCCCCATCGTGACGAGCCGGACATCCTGCTCGACTCACGGTCGACACGGAGCCGGGCCTCCCAGGGAGAGCAGAGGACGACAGCGTTGGCGATGCGTATTGGCGCGTATCGCCTCATCGAGGAGGTTCGTGATCAACTCCCGATCCTGCTGCTCGATGACGTGTTCTCCGAATTGGATCCCCATCGTGCGGCAAGAGTTCTCGATGTCATGCCGACGGGTCAGGTTTTCGTCACATCGGCGAGAGAAGATGAGGTACCGATCGGAGGACGACGTTGGTCGGTCCGAGACGGGAAGGTATCGGGATGAGAGCGAAGTACTACGGGGCGAAAGAACCAAAGCAACCGGCAGAGATCAGTGAAGTGCTTGGCACGATCATCGAGAAAGTTTCGGTGGGGATAGATGTGCGTCACGGCCAACTCGTCGCCGATTGGGATGCGTTTGCACCAGACGACTGGGTGACGTTTGGAAGGCCGGTTGGTGTGCGTGACGAGACGCTCCTCGTTGAGGTTTCGGACGGGTCTGGTGCGACCCTGCTCCGCTACCAGATAGCGGACCTTCTCAAGGCCATTGACGAGCATTATGGGCCAGGGATAGTGACCGCTGTAAAGGTGAAAATCGGAGCCCCATAGTTCCTGCGAAAGTTCAGTCAGGGTAAGGGTTTGTCGCTCCCAGCAGGTATACTTACAAGCGTGTTAGTTGCCCATGAATTCCCGCCCGTGCGGTGAATCAAAGGAGCCCAGTGAGCAAACCCAAAAGTGCGTCCAGCGCGTCCTACGCGGCCGACTCGATACAGGTCCTCGAGGGACTTGAGGCGGTCCGGATGCGGCCAGCCATGTATATCGGTTCGACAGGTCCGAGGGGACTCCACCACCTGATCTGGGAGGCTGTGGATAACTCTGTGGATGAAGCGATGGCGGGCTACTGCACACGCATTGGTGTGACGCTTCTCGCGGATGGTGGTGTCAGGGTGAGGGACAACGGGAGAGGCATTCCGGTCGACACGGTGAAAGCCACGGGTCTGCCTGCGCTGACGACCGTCATGACCACACTGCACGCAGGCGGAAAGTTCGACTCGGACGCCTATCAGGTGTCTGGAGGACTCCACGGCGTGGGGATCTCGGTGGTCAACGCTCTCTCCACGCGCACCAAGGTCGCTGTCGTCAGGGAAGGCTTCGAGTGGAGCCAGGTTTTCGAGTACGGGGACCCGGTGGGACCGCTGAAGAAGGGGAAGCCCGCCAAGAGGTCAGGGACCCAGGTCTCCTTCTGGGCCGATCCGGAGGTATTCGAGGAGACGACGGAATACTCCGCCAAGACCGTGATCACCAGGCTGAGGGAGATGGCATTCCTGAACAAGGGCCTTGAGATCCGGTTCAGGGACGAACGGGGCGAAGAACTCGTTGAAGAGACCTTCAAGTACGCCGGAGGGATCATCGACTTCGTCAGACACCTCAACGCGAACCGAGACCCCATTCACCCGCAGGTCGCCTACTTCGAGGAGAAGGTCGAGGGAGCAGAGATCGCCGTTGCGCTCCAGTGGACCGGTGCGTACAAGGAAACCATCCTTTCGTTCGCAAACAACATCAATACGCATGAGGGCGGAACCCACGAAGAAGGTTTCAGAACAGCGCTCACGAAGGCGATCAATGAATTTGCCCGCAAGAAGGGCGTCCTGAAGGACAAGGACAAGAACCTTCAGGGCGAAGATGTCAGGGAAGGGCTCACGGCGATCATCTCTGCGAAGGTCACCAACCCGCAGTTCGAGGGACAGACCAAGACGAAGCTCGGGAACACCGAGATCAAGTCGTTCGTGCAGAAGGCCATGAACAAGGCGCTGCCCGATTGGCTCGAGCGCCATCCCTCGGATGCCAGAAAGATCTCAGATAAGGCCTCGCAGGCGGCCAAGGCCCGCGACGCAGCGCGCCAGGCCAGGGACCTCACCCGCCGCAAGAGCCTCCTCGAGTCAGCGGGTCTGCCCGGGAAGCTGTCCGACTGCTCCTCCAAGGACCCGGACGTATCGGAGATCTTCATCGTCGAGGGAGACTCAGCGGGTGGATCTGCCAAGCAGGCAAGGAACTCGGAGTTCCAGGCGATCCTGCCCATCAGGGGAAAGATCATCAATGTGGAGAAGAACAGGCTGGGGCGTGTTCTCCAGAACAACGAGATCCAGTCGCTGATCACGGCGATAGGAACCGGAATCGGTGACGAGATGGACATCTCGAAGGCCAGGTATCACAAGATCATCATCATGACGGACGCCGATGTCGATGGTGCGCACATCCGCACCCTCCTCCTCACGTTCTTCTTCAGACACATGCCCGAGGTCATCGAGAACGGATACGTCTGCATCGCACAACCCCCGCTCTACTCGGCCAAGATCGGGACGAAGACGACGTGGATCCAGAACGACGAGGAACTCGAGCGGTTCAAATCCGACAATGAAGGCCGGAAGATGAACATCCAGCGCTTCAAAGGTCTCGGTGAGATGAACGCCGGGGAACTGTGGGAGACGACGATGGATCCCGATGCTCGATCGCTGCTGCGCGTCGAACTTGAGGAGCGCTTCTCAGCCGAGCAGACGTTCTCGACACTCATGGGAACCGATGTCGAGGCCCGCAGAACCTTCATCCAACAGAACGCCAAAGACGTTCGATTCCTCGACGCCTAGAAGAGCGAGCACCATGACCATCGAAGATTCAGTTTCACCAAATCTGCGCCCGATCGATATCGAGACCGAGATGCAGGACTCCTTCCTGGAGTACGCCATGTCGGTCATCGTTTCGAGAGCCCTCCCTGACGTGAAGGACGGCTTGAAGCCCGTTCACCGGCGCGTGTTGTACTCGATGTGGGACAGCGGCATCCGTCCGGGGACGCCGTTCCGAAAGTGCGCGCGTGTAGTCGGCGACGTCGTCGGCTGGTTCCACCCCCACGCCCCCGAGGCGGTGTACGACTCGATGGTGCGGCTTGGCCAGAATTTCGCCTTGAGAAGCCCGCTCGTCGAACCCCAGGGCAACTTCGGCACGGTAGACGACCCGCCCGCTGCCATGCGATATACCGAGGCGCGCCTCGCCAAACTCGCCGCACACATGCTCGACGGGATCGACGAGGCCACGGTTGACTTCAAGCCGAACTACTCGGGTGAGAGGGAAGAGCCCATCGTTCTTCCTTCCCGTTTCCCGAACCTCCTCGTCAATGGTTCCACGGGAATCGCCGTAGGAATGGCGACCAACATGGCCCCGCACAACCTCGGCGAGGTGACGGACGCTGTGCTCCATGCACTCGACCATCCCGAGGCGACCGTTGATGATCTGATGCAATTCGTCAAGGGGCCTGACTTCCCGACAGGCGCCTACATCGTCGGCAACAAGGGTGTGAAGGATGCGTTGATGACCGGACGGGGATCGATCAAGATGCGAGCCGTCACCGACGTCGTCGAGGTGAGAAAGAACCGGGTCGCGATCATCGTCACCGAGATCCCGTATCAGATGTCACGCGATCGCATCATGGAGAAGGTCGCTCTGCTCGTGCGCACGAAGACGATCGTCGGGATAGCCGACCTTCGGGACGAGTCAGACCGGCACGGGACCCGCCTCGTCATCGAACTGAAGCGAGATGCGAATCCTCAGGTGGTGCTGAACCTGCTGATGAAGCACAGCCAACTCGAAGACACCTTCGCTGTGAACAACGTGGCGCTTGTCGACGGCGTTCCACGCACGCTGAACCTCGCACAACTCGTGCACTACTACGTCGCACATCAGCTCGAGGTCATCGAGCGTCGATCGCAGTTCAGGCTCGAAAAGGCTGAGGCGAGGGCGCACATCCTGCGTGGGTTGCTCATCGCTCTCGACAACATCGATGAAGTCGTGAAGATCATCAGGGCATCAGCGAACGTGGATGAGGCAAGAACGTCGTTGATGGAGAGTTTCGATCTGAGCGAGGTCCAGGCCAATCACATTCTCGACATGCCGCTTCGGAGGCTCACCGCACTTGAGACGAGCAAGTTGCGCGAGGAACTGGCGGACCTCGAGGAGAAGATCGCATATCTCGAACGACTCCTCGCCGACGAGGGCATGCGCAGGGAACTGATCGGCAAGGAACTGGCTGAGATCAGGGACAAGTTCGCAGATGACAGACGTTCGAGGATCGCGCCGGACCTCGGCACCATGTCGCTTGAGGACCTGATCGCAGACGAGGAACTCGTGGTGAGCATCACGGCTGCTGGCTATGTCAAGTCCGTTCTGTCGAAGGCGTACAGGACGCAGGGCAGGGGCGGCAGAGGAGTCAAGGGCGCGGGCCTCAGGGACGAGGACGTGGTCGAGCACATGCTGCACACGACGGCGCATTCGTACCTGTTGTTCTTCACGAACCGGGGCAAGGTGTATCGGGTCAGGGCCCACGAGATCCCCCGCAAGGACCGCACGGCGAGGGGGTCGCTGATCCAGTCGGTTCTTCCGTTCGAGCCAGACGAGATCGTCGAAGCGGTCATCGACACGAGGGACTACGAGACGAACCGCTTCCTTGTGATGTTCACGAAGCTTGGCGTGGTCAAGAAGTCGAAGTTCTCCGACTACGACAGCAGGAACCAAGTGCTCGTTGCGATCAACCTGAAAGCCAACGACGAGGTGGTCGCCGTGAGGCAGACCAACGGCGAGTCCGACCTGATGATGTTCACCGCAAACGGCCAGGGAATCCGTTTCTCTGAGTCTGATGCGCGGCCTCTCGGAAGGGCTTCCCAGGGTGTCCGGGGTATCCGGCTCCGTGAAGGCGACCGGGTCGTGGCTGCGGCGGTCGCCGATGAGGCGGAGGATGTGCTGCTTCTCACCACCGGCGGTTACGGGAAGCGCACGAAGATGTCCGCGTTCCGTACGCAGAAGCGTGGAGGGCTCGGGATCAAGGCGATGAAGTTGACGAAGGTCAGAGGAACGATCGCGACCGCCCGTGCCGTCACCGATACCGACGAGATCGTCGTGACCTCGTCGGATGGGATAGTCATCAGATCGGCTGCGAAATCGATCTCACGGCAGGGTCGTAATACCACCGGCGTCAAGGTCATGAACCTGGCCGAAGGTGCGACGCTTTCGGCTCTTGCGATCGCTCCCGTCGAGGACGAGTAGGGAACGCTTCGCCGGTTCGCGACGTCTCAATGGCAGGGGCAGCAGGGGCCTGTAGGTAAGCTGCGCGCCGAAGGGAGTGCCATGGCGGTTCGTCGAGTCCGACGCATCATCCGAAAGATCGATCCTTGGACGGTCCTCAAGGTCGCCTTCGTGATCAATGCAGCGATCGGCCTTGCATGGACGCTCGGGGTATGGGTTGCGTGGTCGATAGCCGTTCAACGGGGCATCCCCGACGCGTTCGCCGACCTGGTTGGCCGATTGACCATCGCTTTCACGCCCGACGGTGAGCTCTATTTCCGAGTCGTGCTGATGTTCGGGATCATCTGGGTCATAGGTACAACCGCTGTCATGACGCTCATGGCTGTCCTGTACAACCTCGTGTCCGACATCGTTGGCGGTGTCGAACTCATCATGCTGGAGGAGACCCAAGAGCAGGCTGTGTACGACACGCAACAGCGACCGAGGCCGGTCGTTCACGTCCCTGCCGACAGCGGCGGGTCACCCATGAGTTCCGAAGAGACCGTGGAACACGCATAGGGGGCGACGTATTACGTATAGAGCACGTAGTACGTATGACGAAGCCGCGTGCATAGGCGAGAGTCTCGTGTGGCTGCCATCAGTAACTGCCACCAGAAGCAATATGTCGCAGTGGTTATTCGGTCAGGAAGTCCGAAGCCGCCCAATAGCCCCTATTAGCTGATCTTCTACGTCATACGTCCTACGTACTACGGGCCAGCAACTGCGCGCTGTTAGCGGTCGGAGGCACTTCACCCTGGTGTGGGGATGGTTCGTTCTATGACGATCTGGGTTGACGGGCCGGGGAGGCGTACTTCGAGTGCGAGTTCGTAGCGGACCTGGTCGATGAGGCAGAGGCTCGTTGCCACGATCTCGCAGTAGATGAGGGTGACGTCGAGGATGACGTCGCCCGATCCTTCCACGAGATCAACCGAGACGGTTGCCGGCAGCTTCGTTCCGGTCAGGTCGCCGGTCTCCCCATCAGATAGGTCGAGGACGACCTTCCCGCTAGCGACTACCAATGAGGACGGCGCGTCCTCATTGACCTTGTATCCGTCAGGCAACTGATAGTTGAGGACGATCGTCGCCTGGCCAGCGGCACCTGATACGGGATCAAGAGCGATCACCTCGCCAAAGAACTCTGATGGCGGGTTGAATTTCTCGACGCCCTTGAGGATGAGGGTCGTCGTGTCGCCGGTCTCTGTGTTGACGATGCGGATCGCATGGTTGTTCGTGTCCGCGACGTACAGGAGCCCATCCGCATACGAGAGGCCGCCAGGCTCGTTGAACATGGGTTCAGTTCCGTCAGCCCAGCCCGGCTCGGCCCCAAGCCAACTCTCGATGCTCGATGCTTCGACGTCGATTCGCTTCAGCTTGGAGTTGTAGGTGTCTGCGACGTAGAGGATCGTGCCGTCCCAGGCGAGCCCAAGCGGGTGCTGGAGTCTGGCTTCGTTGCCGACTCCATCCTCATCTCCGAACGCAAACAGATTCTCATCACCACCGGCAACGAGAGAGGTGAGCCCGGTGATGAGGTCACCAACCCGGATGGAACTCGACTCGGAGTCTGCGATGTAGAGGGCACCGTTCTCCGTCAGGGCGAGGCCACTGGGTTGGGCGAGGTCGGTGTCCGAGAACGATCCGTTCGCCGTGCCTTCTCTCGCCGAACCGATGAACGGGCCAGCGAACTCGGTCGCGAGTTCGGACGCCCATATCTGATGTGTTCCTGCATTTGCGATGTAGACGACGCCTTCTTCGTACAGAACATCCCAAGGTGAGTTGAGTGTGACCTCGTCGAGCGTCCCAGACGCCGGGGGCCAGCCGAGCTCTCCTGTTCCCAGGAGCGTCCCGACCTCAGACGTGACGAGGTCGATGACTCGGACAGCATGATTCCCCGTATCAGCCACGTACAACTCGTTGGTATCTGCATTGAACGTGAGGCCCTGGGGGTCGTCGAACGACGATTGAAGGGCATCTCCGTTGTCGAAGCCGCGTCGACCGGATCCGAACGCGGCGAGCACGTCTCCCGTGGCCGGATCGACCTCGAGGATGCGATTGTGCCCCGAGTCGGCGATCCAGAGCCGTCCATCGGCAGCGAGCACCTTGCCCGGGTAGCTCAAGGGCCGGGCTGGGGAAGTCTCTGCCTCGAGTTCGAACTCAACGACCCGCCGATCGATCGCTCCGGCTGCATCGAACTCTGCGACGAGGCCTGCGATCACGGGTTCGACAGCGTCGTAGACACCCTCACCGGCGCGAATGCCAACGACCCTGCCGGCAGGGTCGATCACGGCGATCGTGGGCCATGCGTTGGCTCCCCACTGGTTCCAGATGGTGAAGTCCTTGTCGTTCACGACCGGATGGGCGAGGCCGTATCGCTGGACGATGTCCTTGAGGTTCTCCGTCTTGCCCTCGTTGGTGAACTTCGCGGAGTGGACGCCGATGACGACGAGTTCATCGTGGTACTCGGCCTCGAGCCTTTCGAGGTCGGGGATGATGTGGATGCAGTTGACGCACCCATAGGTCCAGAAGTCGAGGAGCACGATCTTCCCTCTGAGATCGTTCAGTGCGATCGGCTCAGCGGTGTTTATCCAATCCAATCCCTCCGGAAACTCCGGGGCGTCAACCGTTCCGGCATAGGTCTGCGCAACGACGGTTGTCGTGGTCTCTTCAACGTTGTCTTCGACGGCCTCCTCCGAAGAGTCGGACGGTGTACACGCTGTGGCGACCAGCAGTAGGGAGAGGGGGAGGAGCCAGAATTTCATGTGACCTGTCGCTATTCAGACGAAGAACGCCATGCAGCTACGTCAAGTTCCAGCCTTGTGACCTCGTCGAGGAGTAACTCAGGCTGGCTGGAGGCATCCTGGATGGTTGGCGCGTAGGCACCCCTGGCCGCCAGGATGGCCACCGCCGCAAGGGTGATGGCCTCCATGAACTCTGCGTGGTCTCCGACACCGACGATTCTCGTGCTGCCACTCCCTACCGCTTCCACGACAGCGGCGCCCCAATCGTCCTCGCGAAAGGCGACGAAGCGCCCGTTCGATCGCGGTGATGCCCACACGGATCCGACGGGTTCAGGAAATGGCATCGCTTCCCCGGACCGCTGAGGTGAGCCGGGTTCCGTCCAGCCGATTCGCAGGGTGTCGGAGGCCGTTACCGCTGCCGTCGGGTGTGCAATCAACGCTGCCGTGAGCGCGATGGCAACATTCGCCCCCTTGATCACGGGGAGATGGCTCGGGCCCGTGGCCAGGTCAGGGAGATCAGGCCAGAGAACGAGCGGTACGCCCTCAACCGAGCAACGCCCGATCAGGTCGTGGTGATCGGTCGTGCCGTCCGAGACCAACGCATCGTATGTCGAGAGATCCATCATCCGGCCAGAGCGTCCGGACGTTGGCACCGAGGGATCGAGGACGCCGACGTGAGCGACCTCAGGCTCCCCGAGGAGGACCCTTGCCGTCCTGAATCCGACCGGTGACCCGGCGTCGAGTGCGATTCTCATGAGCCAGGCCGCTCCGCGGCGATCTCCCAGGTTCCGGATGGCTGGTCCGGTTGCTGGATGGGACGTCTGGTGGCGACAGCGACAGCGACGGCAGCGGCTGCAGCAGCAACGGCGACAAGGAGCAACTTCTTCATCGACGAAACGTTAGCCCTCCGGTGAGGACACCTTGGTGGCTATGCTCGATTCTGCGTACCGGGATGTCCCGGGTGCTGTTTTCGAGCGAAGTCCGGTGAGATCCCGGCGCTGTCCCGCAACTGTGATCCTCCTTGGGAGGTAGCCAGGTCGCCTCTTGAACGGTGAGTGGCCTGACCTTCGGAGGAGGGGTTTAAGTTCCACAACGTTCGCCTCCTCCAGTGAAAGGAGACGAACCCCGTGCTCAACCGCATGATCCCCCTCTTGGCCGGTGTGGCCCTCTTGGCAGCTTCCTGTGCAGCAGGTGTGCCCGAGGCCGCAACCACCACGACACCACCATCGACGTCATCCACGACGACGACCGTCGCTCAATCGACCACAACGACCACGACCACACTGGCGAAGGCAGAATTTCCGGTCACCATCGAGACGGTGAACGGGTCGGTCACGATCGACGAGAAGCCGGAACGTATCGTTTCGATCTCGCCGACAGCCACGGAGATCTTGTTTGCGGTTGGCGCCGGCGACGAGGTTGTGGCCGTCGACAGTCTCTCGAATTACCCACCGGCTGCGCCGATCACCGAACTTTCGGCATGGGCGCCAAGCGTGGAGGCGATCGCGACCTTCGACCCTGACCTCGTGTTCTTGTCCTTCGACCCCGGCGATGTCGTCGCGGGCCTCGAGGCCATTGGGATAGACGTGATCGTTCATCCGACGGCGTCAACGCTTGAAGACGCCTTCGAGCAATGGGCACAGACAGGCGCGGTCACGGGGCACGCACAAGATGCAGAAGAGCTCGTGTCGATGACGCAGTACCGGATGGAGACCTCAGTGGGACGCGTGCCTGAGGGCGCCGAAGCCGTGTCGTACTACTACGAACTCGACAACACGTACTACACGACGACGTCGGGATCGTTCATCGGAAACGTGATCGGTTTGACCGGGATCTCCAATGTCGCCGACGCCGCACCGGACCCTGACGGGTTCGGGTTCCCGCAGTTGGCCGAGGAGTACATCGTTGACGCAGACCCGACACTGATCCTCCTGGCAGACACCAAGTGCTGTGGTCAGTCTGCAGAGACCGTCGCAGAGCGTCCGGGATGGGCCACCTTGTCTGCTATTCGAACCGATAGCGTGGTCGAACTTGATGACGATGTGGCCTCACGGTGGAGCCCTCGGATAGCCGAACTGCTCGATGCGATCGTGGACGCGCTTGTGGCGCTTGATCAGCAGAACGCATGAACACAGGCCGCCCCCGCTCCAGTCGCCTGCCATGGTGGTGGGTTGGGGGAGCGGTCGCGCTACTCAGCATCTCGGTCATCGTGGGAGCGATGATCGGTGCAGTGTCGATCTCGCCAGGGGACATCGTTGCATCTGCGATCGCAAAGATTCCCTTCATCGGTGCCGAGTCACCGTTGGACGAGAGAACGGAAGCCATCATCTGGCAGATCCGGATGCCGAGGGTCATCCTCGCTGTCCTTGTCGGATCGATGCTCTCCGTTGCAGGGGCTGCGTATCAGGGCGTGTTCCGGAACCCACTTGCAGACCCGTATCTGCTGGGCGCCGGTGCGGGTGCCGGTCTGGGCGCCACGATCGCCATCGCCTATGGCCCGGACGGATCCGACTGGCTGATCGACCCCCTTCCTCTCGCTGCGTTCGTAGGTGCGATATTCGGTGTCGCCATGGCATATCTCTTCGGGTACTCCGTGAGATCAGGCCGGACGGCGGTCACCCTGATCCTTGCCGGTGTCGCGGTGGCCTCGTTCCTCACCGCCATCCAGACGTTCTTGCAGCAGCGCGAATCGGACACGCTGCGCGAGGTGTACGGCTGGATCCTCGGGAGCCTCAATACCGCTGGATGGTCCGAGGTCCAACTGGTACTCCCGTACGTCGTCGTCTGTACCGCTGTGGTGATGATGTACCGGCGGCTACTCGACGTCATGTCCGTTGGCGACACGGAAGCGGCATCGCTCGGACTTCGGCCAGCGAGGGTCAGGCTGATCATCATCGCGTTCGCCACTCTCGGAACCGCCGCCGTGGTGTCGGTCAGTGGGCTCATCGGGTTCGTGGGAATCATCGTCCCCCATACCGTCCGATTGCTGACGGGGGCCTCGTACCGAACAGTCGTTCCCCTGTCGATCCTGGTCGGAGGAGCATTCCTCGTGCTGGCGGATGTGATCGCACGTACTGCGCAAGCACCTGCTGAGATCCCGATCGGTGTGGTCACAGCCCTGATCGGTGCACCGTTCTTTGCGATCGTTCTCCGAAGGAGCAAGGGGGTGGTGTCGTGAGCGGGCTCACCGTGACCGACGTGGTCGTCGAGCTTGGCGGCGCCACCATCATCGACGGAATCTCCTTGGAGGTCGCGACCGGTGGATGGATGGGTGTGGTGGGACCGAACGGCGCTGGCAAGTCCACACTTCTTCGCTCTGTTGTATCGGATGTGCCGTTCGAAGGAGAGGTGTCGGTCGACGGTACCCCCCTTGCATCGCTCGACTCGAAACAGCGTGCGAGGCTTATCTCGTATGTTCCTCAGAGGCCGGTATACCCGCCAGGCATGTCCGTGTTCGATTTCGTCCTGCTTGGGCGCACACCCCACATGGGCCGACTCGCTGCCGAACAGTCCGACGACATCGAGAAGGTCTGGGGCGCGCTCGGATCGCTCTCTATCGACAGCTTTGCTGACAGGGATGTCGGCTCTCTGTCCGGTGGCGAGACACAACGGGTGTCACTGGCGAGAGTTCTCGCACAGGATGCGCCCGTCTTGGTGCTTGATGAGGCCACAGCATCGCTGGATGTGGCGGCGCAACATCAAGTGCTCGAACTCATCGACAGCCTTCGTGTCGAGAAGGGCATGACGATCGTGAGCGCCATCCACGATCTCACGGCGGCCGCTCAGTTCTGTGATGCTGTGGCTGTTATGGCCGAAGGAAGGGTCGTGGCATCAGGGTTGCCGGGCGATGTTCTGACGGAAGAAACGCTCGCGGCGGTGTTCGAACCTACGATTCGGGTGGTTGAGGTCGATGGGGCGCCGGTGATCGTGTCCCTACGTTCGGATAGGAGCTTGCGTGACGGATGAAAGACGAAGAGATCTGTTCATCATCAACACGGGTGACGGCAAGGGAAAGTCGACCTCGGCGTTCGGTGTGATGCTTCGTGCGGTGGCGCGAGGCTGGAACGTCAAGGTCGTCCAGTTCATCAAGTCTGACAAGTGGCAGACCGGTGAGAAGAAGATGGCCGTCGAACTCGGTGTGGATTGGATGACGGGGGGAGACGGCTTCACGTGGGAGTCTGACGACATGGAAGCCACTGCCGAGGCTGCTCGCGATGCGTGGGAACATGCCAAGGAAGCGATCGGATCAGGCTCCTACGAGCTCGTGATCCTGGACGAGGCGACCTACCCGGTGACGTTCGGATGGATCGATGTGGACGATGTCCTTGCGACGATCAGCGAGCGTCCGGATGGTGTGAACGTGATCATCACCGGAAGAGACGCACATGAGGAACTCGTCGCGTTGGCAGATACGGTGACCGAGATGCGCAAGGTCAAGCATGCGTTCGACTCTGGAATCCAGGCCAAGAAAGGCCTGGACTTCTAGGGCCACTTGCAGGCAGTAGTACGTCCCAGGCAGTAGTACGTCGTAACACGACCTCCGAGTCGTACCACGTCCTACTTACTTCGTACTACGTTCCGGGCTTCTTTGCCAGACCCCGGTCACGTCCCGGTGACCGAGTCGAACGCGCTGCCCACGAGGTAGGCGAGCACGCCACCAACGAGGCCGAGGGCGAGGTTCTCGAGACCGGACAACACGGCGTTCTTCTTGGTAGCGAGCGTCTTGACAGCTCCTACAGTGAAGAGCGCTATGCCTGACAGGACCGCGGATGCGATGAGGGCTTGTCCCGTGTCGTCCATGAATACGAACGGGACGATCGGCGGGATGGCTCCGCCCAGGAAGAGTGCGCCGGATGCGAGTCCTGCCGCGATCGGATTCCTTCGCTCGGAGTCGACAACTCCGAATTCCAATGCAGCTTGCATGCCGAACATGGCCTCTTCGTTGCTGTCGATGATCCGAACAACCGTGTCGAGATCATCGCCTTCGAGTCCCATATCGCCGAGCATCTCGGCAAGTTGTTCGCGCTCATGGTCCCTGTGATCCCTGAGGTGCTCGCGCTCGAGGATCATCTCGGCCTCAAGCACCTCTTCCTGTGACTTGGTGGCGAGGTACTCGCCGATGGCCATCGAGATCATCCCTGCAAGCGCGCCGGAGGTACCGGTGAGGAGAACCTGAGTCGCCGTGAGGCCGCCTCCGACCACGGCGGAAACGAGGAGGAAGGTGGAGACCAACCCGTCGTTGACGCCGAGGATCACATCGCGCACGTACTGGCGTGACGCGCCGATGTGTGGCTGGTACTCGGGAGCGTCTTCGGAGGTGTCTGGCATCAGTGAATTGTACGGGGCGTCGCCCCTGCGACGCAGCGGTACCATCTGCACGAGGTGATGTCATCATGAACGAAGTAGCTGACCCAACGCTCGTGCGCACACAGGCGTACATTGGCGGTGCGTGGACGGACGCAGCCGATGGCTCCACGTTCGATGTGAGCGACCCAGCGTCCGGGGAGACAGTCGCCTCAGTTGCGAATTCCGGCGCCGAGGAAGCAACAGCCGCTGTCGCTTCCGCCAAGGAAGCGTTCCCTGCATGGGCCGCCGAGACGGCACACAAGAGAGCCCGCATCCTGATGCGATGGCACGACCTGATGCTCAAGAACGCTGAAGATCTCGCATCGATCATGACGGCTGAGGGTGGGAAGCCCATAGCGGAAGCGCTCGGAGAGGTCAGATACGGGGCCCAGTTCGTGTCCTGGTTCGCCGAAGAGGGCAAGAGGGCATACGGTCAAGTGATCCCGTCCCCCTTCCCGACGGCTCGTCTCGTGGTCCTCAAGCAGCCGATCGGTGTTGCAGCGGCTGTCACTCCGTGGAACTTCCCGAACGCGATGATCACCCGGAAGGCCGCCCCTGCCCTTGCCGCTGGTTGTACGTTCATCGTCAAACCGGCGGAGGACACACCGCTCTCTGCGCTTGCCCTTGCCGAGCTTGCTGATAGGGCTGGAATCCCAGCTGGTGTGTTCAATGTGGTTCCCACATCTAACCCTGCCGCTGTCGGCACCGTCCTCACCACGCATCCAGACGTCGGGAAGTTCTCGTTCACCGGATCGACCGCGGTTGGGAAGATGCTGCTTGCCCAAACAGCATCAACGGTCAAGAGGGTCTCGATGGAGTTGGGCGGGAACGCCCCGTTCATCGTTTTCGACGATGCAGACATAGACGCTGCGGTTGATGGTGCGATCGTCGCGAAGTACCGGAACACAGGACAGACATGCATCTGTGCGAACAGGTTCTACGCCCAGAGCGGGATAGCCGAGGAGTTCACGTCCAAGCTTGCACGAGCGACGCAGGCCCTCGTTGTCGGGCCCGGCACCGATAAGCGATCCGATGTTGGCCCCCTCATCAACGCGGCTGCTCACACGAAGGTTTCGGCTCTCGTTTCGAGCGCCGTCGGCGCAGGAGCGGACGTCCGAACGGGCGGATCGCCATCTGATCGCGGCGGTTTGTTCTACGAGCCAACCGTCCTCGGTGGCATCACGGCCAGCATGGAGATCGCATCGTCCGAGGTGTTCGGCCCCGTCTCGAGCATCATCACATTCGAGACAGAGGCCGAGGCGGTCGCTTCAGCGAACAACACGCGCTACGGGCTTGCGGCCTACATGTACACGAAGGACAACTCCCGGGCATGGCGTGTCTCCGAGGCCCTCGAGTACGGGATGGTGGGCGTGAACACCGGATCGATCTCGACTCCCGTCGCACCGTTCGGGGGATGGAAGGAATCAGGTATCGGCCGCGAGGGTGCCCATCAGGGCCTCGAGGAGTATCTCGAAACCAAATACGTGTCGATGGACATCGGGTAACACCGGCGAGGCCGTGTCGGCTGTCACGTGTGGGTTTGTTCTACCGTATGAGCGATGAACGAACAAGACGCCAAGGGCGACCCGGTCAGCGAACCTGTTGAGTCGACGCCGGAGGTCAGCGAGAACAGGTTCTACCCGCTGTCGCCGAACTGGGGAGAGAACGCCAAACTCCTTGTAGTCGCCATCGGCTTCCTTCTCGCCGTGATCGGTGTGTACCTGATCCGGAACGTCCTGGCCATTGCCGCGCTGGCAGCGCTTATCGCCTTCCTCGTTGCTCCGCTGATCAGACTCGGGGACGAGAAACTCCATATCCCAAGGGGGATCTCGCTCCTCATCGCATACGTTCTCGTGTTCATAGGCACGACGGCGTTCGGTCTCCTCGTCGCAAACGAGATCGTCGAATCCATCAAGGAACTCGATCCGGTGGGCCTGGTCGAGTCGACACGGGAGTGGATCCTGCGTGAGATCGATGCAGACAACCGGCTCTTGTTCTTCGGTCTCACGATCGACATGACGGGTGTAATGGATTCACTCGTGCAATCCGTTGAGCCCGGGGACGGCGTCATCGTCGTCGACTTCGACCGGGTCCTCGACATCCTCGGAAGCTCACTGAGCAGTGTCAAGACGATCGCAGGACTTGTGACGGCGATCATCACCTCAGCGATCGTCACGGTTCTTGTCGCCATGTACCTCAACGCAGACAGTTCACGGTTCCGCCAGGGTGTCATCGACCACATGCCCGATGGCTACGAGCGGGACGGGTACATGCTGCTGATGAAGCAGAAACGCGTATGGCGCGGCTACCTCTACGGGCAGTTGGTCAACTCGATCATCACGGGATTCCTCGTCTTTGCGGTCCTGTGGTTCGTCGGGCTTCCCGGTGCCTTCCTCATGGGGGCGATCATGGTCGTCCTCAACATGATCCCGACCTTCGGGCCGATCCTTGCTGCGGTCCCTGGCATCCTGGCGGCATTGATCTCGGGCTCCACCCGTTGGCCGGACCTTGAGCACTGGTGGTTCGCCTTGATCGTCGCAGGGATCTATCTCGTCGTCGTGCAGGCACAGGCGAACGTGATTGCGCCGAAGGTCATGGGGACGGCCGTGCAACTGAGGCCCGCCATCGTCCTCGTCGGCTTGATGGTCGGGTTCCAAGTGGGCGGTCTTCTCGGATCGCTCCTCGCTGTCCCCGTGATCGCCTCGATCCGGGATGTCGCCGTCTACATCTGGGCGAAACTTCTCGACAAGGATCCCTTCGCTGATGAGGACCCGATCCCGATCCCCGCGGATCCATGACGGCCGAGATCGATACAGACGTAGTCATTGTTGGGGCAGGTCTGGGAGGGCTTAGTGCTGCCGGTCATCTCCAGGCGGCGGGACACGACGTCGTCATCATCGAGCACCACTCCGTCCCCGGAGGCTACGCCCACAACTTCACACGACGTGGGTACCGATTCGAAGTAGCGCTCCACGCACTCGACGGTATGGAGCCTGGCGGGTGGGCCTATCCCATGTTCGAGACGCTCGGTGCGTTCGATAGCATCGAGTTCCACCGGCTCGATCCGTTCTACACGGTGTCGTTCCCTGACTTCGAGGTCGACGTGTCTACGGACCTTCCGGACTACATCGGTGCGATCGCCGAAGTGTTCCCGGATCAACGATCGGCCGTCATCGAACTGTTCGAGGCGATCAAGGCGGTTGGGCATGACATGGCGAAGTTCGCATCCGATCGACGATCCGGCGTTCGTGTCGAGCAGGCGGAGATGCCTGCCCACTATCCAGCCATGGCGATGGCCTTTGCGAGTAACTGGGCGCAGTTCCTGGACCGCTTCCCCCTGTCTGACGAGGTGAAGGCGCTTGTATCGACGCTGTGGGGATATCTCGGGCTTCCGCCCTCCCGATTGTCGGCTGGCCAGATGGCGCTGACCCTTCTGACGTATCACTCCTCAGGCGCTTGGTACCCGACCGGAGGATCGGGAGCGATGACGAAGGCATTCGCACGCAAGATCATCGATCGGGGAGGCCAGATCCACTACCGCAATGATGTGATCTCCATAGAACCCACCGGTCCCACTGGCGTCACGGTCACGACGCACAAAGGTCTCGTCGTACACGCCAAGGCCGTCGTGTCGAATGCGAGCCCAGAGCGGACGATCGACATGTTGCCGGAGGGGTCCGTCGACGAATCGTTCTCTACCGAAGCGGGTGGTGAGCGGCCGGCACTCTCGAACCTCGTCGTGTACCTCGGACTCGACAGGGACGTTGCCGCTGAGGGATGGAACCATCACGAGTACTTCGAGATGCCCTCCTACGACATCGAGGCTGAGTATGAGGCGATCATGCGCGGCGACTTCGCAAACGCGGGGATGATCGTGTCCAATTACACGATCGCCGATCCTGGATGTGCCCCCGAGGGTGGATCGGTCCTCTCGCTCACGTCACTGGCACCTTGGGACTACGAGGACGTCTGGGGCACGCACGGGGAGGTGGACGGGTACTCGACCAACGAGGACTACATCCGCATCAAGGATGCGGCAGGTGACATCCTCATCGATCGTCTCGGCGAACTGATTCCGGGGCTGCGGGATGCGTTCGTGGTTCAGGAGGTTGCCACTCCTCTTACGAACGTTCGCTACGCAATGCAGCCCGGCGGGTCGATATACGGTCGGGAACAGACGGTCATGAACCAGATGAATCGCCGGCGGCCCAAGACGCCCGTGCCGAATCTGTTCCTGGCCGGTGCGTGGGTCGGTGGTGGTGGCATGACAGCATGCGTGGGGTCCGGCAAATCAGCAGCGAGCGCGGTTGATCGTTATCTGGCTCGGGTGTAGGCCGTTTCGCTGGGTCGTACTACGTAATACGCAATACGTACTACCTGCTGCCGTCATCGCCCGATGCGGCTTGTGCCTGTTTTGCGATCGCCTCGACGATGTCGGCATTAGCTAGGGTTGTCACGTCACCGAGCGTCTTGTTGTCCGAGATGTCGCGCAGAAGCCTTCGCATGATCTTGCCTGATCGTGTCTTTGGTAGGTCTGGTGTGAAGATGATCGTCCTCGGCTTTGCGATCCCTCCGATCTTGTCTGCGACGTGGGATCTCAGTTCCTCAAGCAGCTCATCTGATTCCGTGAACGAACCTCGCAGGGTCACGAACGCAGCGATGGCCTGGCCTGTCAATTCGTCCGTAGCCCCGACAACCGCAGCTTCCGCAACGGCAGGGTGCGATACGAGCGCAGACTCGACCTCCATCGTCGAGATGCGGTGGCCCGATACGTTCATGACATCGTCGACCCGGCCCAGTATCCAGAGGTAGCCGTCCTCGTCGATCTTCGCACCGTCCCCCGGGAAATAGCTGCCGGGGAACCGTGTCCAGTAGGTATCGACGTAGCGCTTGTCGTCTCCGTATATGGACCGCAGCATCGAGGGCCATGGTTTGGTGATCGTCAGGAACCCTCCGTTCCCGAGGCCTACGGGGTTCCCATCCTGATCGACGACGTCTGCCGTGACGCCGGGGATGGCTTTGGTTGCCGATCCGGGCTTGGTCGTAGTCACGCCGGGGAGCGGGCTGATCATGATCCCACCCGTCTCTGTCTGCCACCACGTGTCGACGATCGGGCAGCGCTCAGCCCCGATGTTCTCGTGGTACCAGATCCACGCAGCCGGGTTGATCGGTTCCCCGACGGTTCCCAGGAGCCGCAACGAGGACAGGTCGTGGCCTTCGGGATACTCTGCTCCCCACTTCATGAACGCACGGATCGCAGTCGGGGCCGTGTAGAAGATCGTGACGTTGTACTGGTCGATGATCGACCACAGGCGGTCCTTGTCAGGGAAGTCTGGTGTTCCCTCGTACATCACCGATGTCGTGTGGTTGGCGAGTGGCCCGTAGACGATGTACGTATGGCCGGTGACCCAGCCGATGTCTGCGGCACACCAGTAGACATCGTCGTCAGGCTTGATGTCGAATACCAGGGAGTGTGTCGTTGCGGCCCCGGTGAGGTATCCACCGGTCGTGTGCATGATGCCCTTCGGCTTTGCGGTGGTGCCAGACGTGTAGAGGATGTACAGAAGATCCTCGGCGCCCATGACCTCGGGTTCGCAGGTCGTCGACTGGTCAGCGGTGAGGTCGTGCCACCAGACGTCCCTGTCGTCGGTCATCGAAACGCCGTGATCTGTCCGGTTGACGACGATGCAGTGCTCTACCGACGGCGTGCGTTCCATCGCAGCATCGCAGTTGTCCTTGAGCGGGACGATCCCACCGCGGCGCCACGCCCCATCGCACGTGATGAGCAGTTTTGCCTCGCCATCGACAACCCTGTCGACGATGGCGTCGGCCGAGAAGCCCCCGAAGATCACAGAGTGAGGGGCCCCGATGCGGGAACAGGCCAGCATCGCGATCGCCAGTTCGGGGACCATGCCCATGTAGATCGCAACGCGGTCACCTTTCTCGACACCGAGTTCCCTCAATCCGTTGGCGAAACGATTGACCTCGTCTGACAACTCGCGGTAGGTGATCGTTCGGGTGTCCCCCGGCTCCCCGACCCAGTGATAAGCGACCTTGTCGCCGCCGGACGCAAGATGACGATCCAGGCAGTTGTACGAGATGTTGAGTTCACCGTCCGCGAACCAGGTGAAGAACGGGGCATTCGAGTCATCGAGACCCTCGGTCGGCTCTTTGAACCATGTCACGCGCTCCGTGGCCTGGCGCATCCAATAGCTCTCGAAGTCGGCGTCGGCTTCGTCGAACAGGTCGCTCGTTGCATTGGCGCCGGCCACAAAGGTCTCAGCGGGTGGGAAGAGCCTGTCTTCATGTAGGAGATTCTCGATGCCTGAATCCGACACTTTGTGGGTCCACCTCTCGCTTGCGTATGTGGCGCTGACACCGTTGTAGTTGGTCTCGGGACGCGATGCAATCCGATTTCGTTCCCCATCGGCAATTCCCTGACCCCGGCCTCAGGGTCTCAGGGTTGGTGTGGGTTCATACCCGATAGGAACGACGGCGTGATTCCCGGAGTCTTGTCACAGGAAATCAAAGATCTCGATGTACGGGGTCAGTCTCTGAAGGAGAAGATCATGGAGAAGAAGCGAACATACAGATTGTTCGATCTGGTGAGTCGGCGGATCGGGATCGTCACGATCGGTGCGATGCTGCTGGTTGTGGCACTCGGCCTCATCGGGCCGGTGATAGCGGACACCAGCGAGCCGAACTTCGATCCTGCGGGACAGGTGTTCGACACAATGGAACGCTCAGATGTCACGCTTAACGGCGAATCGACGATCTCTTCGGCGACGTTCCTGGTCGAGTCCGCGAACGACGGTTCGAATGTCCTTACAGCGGACGTGATGAGGGAGTGGCATGCGGCATCTGATCGAGTGAGATCTGATGCCGTCAACGCGTCACCCCTCATCGACCGTTTCGACCGCGACGCCGGTGCGACGGTTCCCGGTGTCATGTCCATCGTTGATGTCGTTGACTCCCAACTCGAACGCGGAATCGAAGGCTCTACGGACACGCAGATCGTCGACGCGATCACTTCAACGCTTCGTACAGGTTCCGAAGTCGAGTACATGCAGTTCACCCTCTCGGAGCAGGCCACCTCGTTCGTTGACGAGGCAGGGGTAACCAGGTTCGAGTCCCCGGCGTTCACAACCCAGGTCGTCTTCGATGGAGGTTCGTTCAACACCTACTCGGAGAGTGAACTGTGGCTCCGCGACGTACAGGCAGAGTTCCGCAATGGAGCCGTACACACCGACTCGATCGGTGTTGCCATCGATGGCGACACGACGTTCGAAGAAGCCGCAACACAGTCGGCACCCTTCATCTTTCTCGCCGTTGGCCTGATCGTCCTTCTCGTCGCTGTAGTTCACCGATCCTTCTGGTCGGCGGCGATAGTCGCTGCCGGGTTGTCGGCAACCACGCTCGCCTACTACGGAACTGCAGCACTCATCGGATTGAAGATGGGCTCACTTCTGCTTGCCTTCATCGTTCCGATAGCGATGATCAGTTTCGGTGTCGACTTCTACATCCACGGCGTCGGCCGCGTCCGCGAGATGCAGGTCGAACATGGGATGGGAGTCAAGAAGGCGTACCCCGCGGGACTGACGGCGGTGTTCACGGCCATGTTCCTTGCAGTCTCTTCAGCAGTCGCGGCCTTCCTTGCGAACGCAGCATCAGGGACCGAATCGATCATCCAGTTCGGGATCGGTGCGGCGATCGCTCTTGCGTGGGCGTATCTCCTGCTTGGCCAACTGGCTCCGAGGATCACGGTCGGGCTCGAATCGTTCGTAGGCTCCGATCCTGTCAAGCGCTTCTCGAAGCCCGTGTATATGGTTGGCACCATTCTCATGGCGATCGTCGGCGGCCTCTCAGTGGCGCTTGGCGCCGTGATGCCGACCGCTGGCGTCGTCGCCTTCCTGATCTTCACGGTTGTGTTCATCCTGATCGCAGCCGGTCTGACCAGACGACGCAATCGTCGTGCGGAAGCCCGTGGGAAGCAACTGGTTTCGGGTCACACGGGCGCAGCGCATGGCCTGGCCCCTGTTGGGTCGATGGTGTCGACCCTTGCGAAATGGAAGGTGATCACCATCCCGGTCATCATCCTCGTCACCGTTCTTGGTGTGGCGAAGGCGTCGGATGTGGAGTCGGGTTTCAAGATCGAGGACTTCCTCTCCTCGGAGACCGACTTCGCTCAGTCGATCGAGCGGATCTCTGAGCATTTCCCATCCAGCGGTGAGGGATCATCGCTCGTGTTCATCGAGGGTGACCTCACTGATCCAGCGAACCTGGCAGGCATAGATGATCTGGTCGCCGACCTGGCAGCTTCCGACGCCGAATTCGGCATGAAGACTGACGGCGAACTGATCGTTGGCTTGCACGCCGGGGACGTTGTGCGGATGGTCACGGCGGCGCCTACAGCCGTGGCGGCCATCGAAGCTGATGGCCCGTCGCTCGAAGATGCCGATGGTGACTCGCTTCCCGACAGCGCCGCTGGCGTGGCCGCGATCTACCGGTACGTGGAGGCGAATGGTGTCCCGAGTCCAAACGGAGACGTTGCGGTGTCGGTCGACGACGTGCGATCCATCATCGCTGAGACGGATGCTGGATATGCCACAGCGGTGCGCATCCAGGTCGGAAGCTTCACGGATGGAGCGGTGATCGTTCCGGTCCGTGAGGCGATGGAGGCCGCTGCGGATGACTACGAAGCGTCTTCCGACGGTGTCACTGCCCTCGTGTCAGGCGAGGTCATCGCACAGTTCGTGAGCATGGAGTCGTTCACCCGATCGATGCTGGTCTCCCTCCCGCTTGCTGCCCTGCTGACGTTCATTCTTGCAAGCGTGATGCTCCGATCGATTCGATATGCCCTTGTAGCGGTCCTCCCGATCGGGTTGGTCGTAACCGGCGTGTACGCCTTCATGGCGACGTTCGGGTACACGGTCAATGTGGTGACAGCGACGATCGCTGCCATCGCAGTCGGCGTCGGTATCGACTTCTCGACGCACTTCACAGCGAGGTACCGAGAGGAACTGGGTGTGGACGGCTCACGGCTCGACGCTGTGAGGCGAACGGGTGCCGGCACGGGAGGGGCGCTGGTCCTGTCAGCCATCACCTCGGTGCTCGGATTCACGGTGATGGCGATGGCTCCCACGCCCATCTTCGCCACGTTCGGAGTTCTCACGGCCGTGATGATCGTGCTGGCCCTCGCTGTGGCGCTGCTCGTCCTGCCGAGCCTCTTGGTTCTGGTGTCCAAGGAAAGTCCACAGCCCGTGAAGGAAGTTGAGCACGTACGAGTGACCGTCTCCTGATCGCTGCCGCTGCGGGCGTCTCCACTTTCGGTGGCGCCCGCTTTGCGTTGGCGTGGTGGACTCAGTGCTTGTAGAACCTGTTGAGGCCGAGCGCTTCGACCATCTGCGATTCACGTTCGATGGCTGCGCCCGGAACTGGGATGCCCGTTCCCTCCGCCACCCGGTTCATCATCTGAAAGTTCGCAAAGACAGCGGCGGCGTCAACAAGAGACTCGGTGCCGAGAGCATCGACGATTGCGTTTCGGGCCGACCGCTGGTCAGACTCGGTTCCGGTCATGACGGCGTCAACGAACGGCAGTATCACGTCGCCGCCAGGCACACCACTCTCGAAACGGTCGTCGGCGGTCGCCCGGATGTCGAGTTCATAACCGAAGGCGATGGAGCTCTCACGGAGCATCCGCACATGGCTCATCGTTCAGTAGAAACAGGCGTTCCTGTGCGATGTTCTCGACGAGATCAGTTCCATTTGAGCGCGATTCAGGCCAGGGCTACGCGCAAAGTCGTCGTGTGCCATGTCTGAGTACGTCATGTACAGCGGGCCCGCAAGGTCCGCCATGGCAACCCCCTCGGGGGGCGTGAGGTCAAGGGATACGGGGATCGGTCCTGGGGGCATGGGTACGTGTGTGCGCCGACGTTTCAGGCCTTGTGTGGTGTCCCCTGTGGGGTCGCCGTCTACCGGATCGGGCAGCTCCTCAACGGGCATGCCGAGAGCCATGTGAAACCCATCGACTGCCGAGAGTCGCGACACGATCCCGATCACCTCCACCGTCGTCGGGTCGCCAACCGAGTCGGCTGTTGAGCGGACGAGGGCTTCGTCGACGGCGCCGGGGTCCGCCATCAGCGTGGTAGCGAGATCGTCAATCGACGAATCGAGCCCGGATACCGGAGCTCCGTCATCGTCGACAGATGAGCGTGACACCGCAGCGACAGCGATTCGCTCGCGTGATGACAGTGTCGTACCTGGTGCGGAGAGATGGCCCCACTCGTTGCGGAGGACTGCAGGGATATCCCTGCGGATCGGGACAGGTGCGTTTACGAAGTCGAACACGGTGTCAGATTACCGATGAGCGTTCACGACAGAGCCGGCATGACCGGTGGTACAGTCACGGCAGGAAAAGAGGGAGTGCGGGATATGTGTTGTTTTGCTGCTGTTGCGGCCCTGATCGGCCCGCGATTCGGAATCTTGGTCTGGTGGCTGGTCGATACGACCAGATGGGACAAGGCTTTCGATAACTTCTTCATCGCCTTCGTCGGCTTCCTCTTCCTGCCGTGGACGACGATCATGTACGTGTTGACGTTCCCCGGTGGCGTCCGAGGTTTCGATTGGATCTGGATCGGCATTGGCCTCCTCTTCGACATCGGTTCCTACTCCAGCGGCGGCTACAGCGGCCGTTCCCGCTACGCAAGCTAGGGCAGAAGACCACAGACAACAGACCACAGACGACAGACCGGAAACCTGCGGCGCTGCGTTAGTGGATGGCGCGGACGGCCATGATGCCGAAGGTCAGTACCGATAGGCCGATCGCAAGAAGACGGAAGTCCTTGTTGTGGCGTGTGAACCAGAGACCGGTCGCGCTCAGCACGAACCAGATCGCCAGTTGGACGGCGACGCCTCCGTCGGTCGACGGGAGCAGGAAGTCAAGCAATCAGGATCCGGACGCTGCCATGCGCTCACCGGCTCGAATCGGCACGGTGAGCCAGTTCTCAGCGGGTGGTAACGCACACGAGTAGAGATCGCTGTAGGCGCAGAACGGGGCGTAGGCGTAGTTGAAGTCGATCGTGACATGTCCGTCGCCTTCGGGCCGGACATCGAGGTAGCGGGCGGCCCCGTAGCTCTCCTTACCGGATGTGGCATCGCGGAAAGGGAGGAAGAGGCTGTCGTGGCCCGTCGAGTAGAGCGCGACGGTCGTGTTTTTCCCCTCGATCTCCATCGTCGCTGTGGCGACGCGCATGTACGTTCGTTCATCGCCTGTGGTCGTGACGATGGCCACCTCGGTGGGTTCCATGGGGTCGAGCCTTACATCGAAGGCGAGATCCGGATCGGGATCGAAGAAGGCCAAGCCGGGGAAACTCGCGCGTTCCTCGTGTGGCACGGGCGATTCATGCGCATGCCTGAAGAAGTCGTCCCGTTGCGTGCGGTATTCAAGAAGTGCAGATTCGTTCATACATGCACCAACCGAAGGCGGTGCCGCATATTCCACCATGGAGCATTGACTGCGTCGGACCAATGAATGTGAGTCGGAAGACGGATGAGGCCGATCCTTGGACGACATGGTGGAGCGATGATGGAAGGTATGGTTGGTGTAGAACGTGCCCATGCACAGGCTTGGCCTGTGCGGCTACAGTGTCGATGGCTGTTCATCCTTGCCGACCGGTACGTTGACCAGCCACATGGAAGCACTCAGAATCCTTTGGGAGGGAATCTATGTCATTTTCAGATCAGTTGCTTGAGGAGCTCAGGTCGTTGGGCGAGGTGCTAGTCGAGTGGCTGGTGTTGATCGCGATCGCCCTCGTGGTGTTGATCGTCGGTCGATGGCTCATCCGATTCGTACGACGAATCGTCGAACGCGTCGTTGGTGCCAAGAGCTTGGACGGGGTCTGGGAACGTGCTGGCGTGTCGACGGCGCTGGAGTCCTCGAATCAGACCGCTGCATCGATATCCGGGATTGTTGTATACGCGTATTTGATGATCGGGCTTTGGCTCGTCGTCACACGCATACTGAAGCTTGACACCCTCGAAGACCTGCTTGAGCGACTGCTTGCATGGATTCCGATCCTCTTGGTCGCCGCCGTCATTGTTATTATCGCCGCAGCAATCGCGAACTGGACTGCCGAGTTGGTCCGCCCGTTCGCTGCCGCCAAGGGAGTACCGTGGCTCACTTGGCTCATCCACGTATCGATCATCGTCTTCGGCCTCCTGTTCGCGCTCGATCTACTGAACGTGACCTTTGCCGAGGACATCGTCAAGATCGTCGTCGCATCGGCCGCAGTTGCCTTGGCAATTGCGTTTGGTGTCGGAGGCATTGATGCTGGCAAGAAGTGGTGGGCGCGGTACGGATCGCCGAAGGAGAGCGCGCAGGAATCCGACGCCACTCAGCAGGTCCGGCACGAAGGCATGTAGCCGGACACAAGCGGAAGAACAGCGGCGGGAGGTCGATCTGTCGCCGCTGTTCGCGTCGTTTCTCGGAATCATGTCCGCCAGAGAGAGTTGTACCGCTTGGGATCAGGGAAAAGAGATGGCACAACACGCCCAGTTCACAATCGACACCGGCATTCAGGTGTACTTCTGTGACCCGAAGTCCCCGTGGCAACGGGGATCGAACGAGAACACCAACGGCCTGTTACGTCAGTACTTCCCGAAAGGCACCGACCTCTCCCACCACACCCAGGACGACCTCGACAAGGCGGCTCGCTCACTCAACGGGCGGCCTCGACAGACCCACCGATGGATGACACCATCAGAGAAACTCGCCGAAGTGTTGCAATGACCCCTTGAGGCCGCAGCACATATGCGCACTTCTACAGGTGTGCATGATCCCGGACATGGGCGGTGCCTAATCGGTGACGTTGAACTCCGTGATGTATCGTTGTGTTTCGGATTCCCCAGCTCCCGGCAAGTAACAGGCGACGCCGTATTGCCCGGTTTCGACAAAGGTCACGCTGAACGACCTACTTGTCCCGACCGCAGTCGGAGGATTAGTACCTTCCACGGCGGCGTCTTCGTTGTCACCGATGTCAAGGTTCATTACCGCAAATCCAACGTTGGTCTCGTCGGAGTCATTGGTGAACTTGAATATCACCGTGGTATTCACATCGAACTCGGACGGTCCTGAATAGTCGCAGGTACTTCCGGTGAAGTTTGTGATTGGTTCGCTATTGGAACTGCACCCGGCAAGAACCAGGACCAGAAGTGTCACAAGTACCGTCGTTCGGCGTGCCATTCTCTGCCTTCCTGTAGAGATGCCGCAACCATTGCGACCACCTCAAAACGTACACTCTCGGACTCGCAGATGTACGCATAACAGCACACATGCGTGCCTGACCAACCGCACATAGTGCCGGATATGCGCTTTGTGGTCGGAGCGCCGCCCGACCGACTCGTCTATGTTGGTGTGTTGAGCACGAGGCCGATCCAACGATTCCTACTTACATGTAGCTAGTCGGATGTGGCCGTTTGGATTTCGTCGCGGGCCCACGTCAGGACGCGATCAACAAGGGAGTTGTTGATGTACGAGCATCTCGGTGAGGTCATGCCGCGTGGCGCGGCGAAGTACGGCGAACGTGTTGCGTTGGTGTTCGATGGCGAGGAGTTCACGTACAACCGGCTCAATCAGTTGACAGCCCGACTTGCGAATGGGCTAGACGGGCTTGGGGTCTCACAAGGTGATCGCGTCACCCTGTACTCGCAGAATCGGTTGGAGTGGGTCGTGAGCTACTACGCGGCTCTGCGTTTGGGAGCCATCATCAATCCCATCAACGTGATGCTGACACCCGACGAAGTGGTTTTCGTGACACAGGACTGCGGTGCCAAGGTCTTGCTGGCTTCGGTCGACAAGGGCGTCTCCATTGTGAACCGCCGGTCGGACACTCCGCTTGAACACATAGTTCTCTTCGGCGAGAACGTCCCGGAGGGGGCCACCTCCTTCGACGAACTGGTCGATGCCAACAGCGACGACTTCCCGGATGTCGACATCGATCCGATGTCGACATCGACCATCGGCTACACGAGCGGCACAACTGGCCACCCCAAGGGTCAAAACGTACACTCTCGGACTCGCAGATGTACGCATAACAGCACACATGCGTGCCTGACCAACCGCACATAGTGCCGGATATGCGCTTTGTGGTCGGAGCGCCGCCCGACCGATGGATCTATGATGGTTCTTTGAGCACGGGACCGGTCCAAGGGCCCTTGGACATTGGTATCTCGTCAGACGTGGCCGTGTGGGTTGAGCGGCAGGCCTCGGTCAGGATGGGATCAATATGGGAGTTGTTGATGTACGAGCATCTCGGTGAGGTCATGCCGCGTGGCGCGGCGAAGTACGGCGAACGTGTTGCATTGGTGTTCGACGGCGAGGAGTTTACGTACAACCGCCTCAATCAGCTGACAGCGCGACTTGCGAATGGGCTAGAGGGGCTTGGGGTCTCACAGGGTGATCGCGTAACGCTGTACTCGCAGAATCGGTGGGAGTGGGTTGTCAGCTACCACGCGGCACTGCGTTTGGGGTGAGGGGCCCCCCCGTTTGCCGGTCACGTGGTTTGTCATCAACCCCATAAACGTGATGCTGACACCCGACGAAGTGGTCTTCGTGACACAGGACTGTGGTGCCAAAGTCTTGCTGGCTTCGGTCGACAAGGGCGTTCCGATTGTGAACCACCAGTCTGACACTCCGCTTGAACACATAATTCTCTTCGGCGAGAACATCCCGGAGGGGGCCACCTCCTTCGACGAATTGATCGATACCAACAGCGACTACTTCCCGGATGTCGACATCGACCCGATGTCGACATCGACCATCGGCTACACGAGCGGCACGACGGGTCACCCCAAGGGTGCGATGTTGAGCCATAAGGCGATCGTGCTGAACAGCGCGCTCACCAGCAATCTGCACGCTCGAACGAGTGAGGATGTCTGTTACTCGGCCCTCCCATGCTCTCATGTGTACGGCAATGTCGTGATGAACGGCGTCTTCTCTTTGGGCGGAAAGTTGATTCTGAACGACCGCTTTGACGCCACGGACACGATGGGTTTGATCGAGCAGTACCGGGTGACGGTCTTCGATGGCGTGCCGACGATGTACTTCTTCATGCTTGCAGACCCAAAGTTCGACGACTTCGACCTGTCATCGCTGCGCCTGTGCGCCGTGGGTGGGCAGACGATGCCCGAGCCCAAGATGCGCGAGGCCGAGGAGCGCCTAGGGTGCCCCCTGATCGAACTCTGGGGAATGACCGAGCTCGGTGGGTTGGGTACAACATTTCCCGTATACGGTCCGTACAAACATGGATCGATCGGCCTCGCCCTTCCTTACGTCGAGTGCCGCATTGCCGATGTTGACAATCCGACCAAGACCGTACCCGAAAATGACGTGGGCGAGCTTATGGTGCGCGGCCCGATCGTCATGCAGGGCTATTTCGGCAACGAGGCAATGACCCGTGAGACGATCGAACCGGACGGATGGCTTCACACGGGCGATCTCGCCAGGATGGATGAAGACGGCTGCATCTTCATTGTCGACCGGAAGAAGGACATGATCCTCACAGCCGGGTACAACGTCTACCCGGCCGAGATCGAGCGGGTCGTCGCCGGCCACCCTGCAGTTGCCCTCGTAGCCGTTGGGAGCGTAGATGACGAGATGAAGGGCGAATTGGCCAAGGCGTACATCATCCTCAAAGAGGGCGCTTCTGCCACCGAAGACGAAATCATCGAGTTCTGTCGCGAATCACTAGCGGCGTACAAGGTCCCTCGCCACGTTCAGTTCGTCACGAGCGTGCCCACAACAAGCTCTGGAAAGGTAATGCGCCGCATGCTGCGGACACTCGACGACGCATAGAACCACCCACGGCTGCTACGACGGCTTCCGGACCACACATTAGCTCGACCGGCCATGGGCGGGAACCAACTGATAACCCGGCAGAGTGGCGGGCGTTCTCCGACTACCGGCTCGAAGACGGTGCGATCGTCGAGGCCACCGAGATCCACGACGCCTACGAGCGCTACCTCCAAATCGGCATCATCGAGCCTCCCAGCGGGTAATTCAGCAGAGCCTCGATCCACGCATAACGGCACTTATGCGCACCTGATCAGGCGTGCATAATGCCGGATATGGACGGCTCAGGATGTGGCGTTCTTACGCCTATGCGGATAGCTGGAAGGGGTGTACTTTGATGTTGGGTGGCAGTCAGCCTCCCCGTGGCGTGAGGTAGAGGTGAGAGCGTGCGGTTGCTCGGGTTCGTGTTGTTGTTCATTGGATTGGTATCGGTCGCGTGTTCCGGTGAAACGGAACGGGTGGGTGAGCCAACTACAACCACGATGGTTTCGGTTCCTGTGGTGGACGAGCCGACCGAGATCGTGGAAGCCCCGTGGGTGGCGCCCGGGGAGATTCGGATCGGCTCGAGCGTGATCACGGTGGATTCGAGGGCTCTAGATGCCGGTTCGTTCACTCTCTTGTACAACATCACATCGCTAGCTCCGACGAGGGCTGTAATGAACGCGGAAGACATTCAGCTGTCACCTCCCGTTCTGCCGGAACGATGGGTACTGGAGACAATTAATGGTCCAGTGACGGCGACTTCCTCTCTGACGAGCGATTCCGTGCGATTCCCGCTCGACTCCGGACTGACCTTCGACGACCTTGCATCTCTGAGGCTCGAATCTTGGAAGACAATCGTGCCCATCGCGTACGACATCAGCCGCTCGGAAACAGCTTCAGCATCCACGCACAACGGCACTTATGCGCACCTGACATGGCAGAAACTGAGACCGCAATGCGGTCGTCGCACTGATCCTTCTGAACCCCTTCAGATGGCAACTGTGTGGCATGTTTGACCGCGCGTTTGACCGCGGCGACAGTTACAGGACCCTCTGACGAGGTCGAGAATGACAGAAACCCCGACGTCGTCGGGGTTCTCGCTTGTGGGCCTACCTGGATTTGAACCAGGGACCTCATCCTTATCAGGGATGCGCTCTAACCAGGCTGAGCTATAGGCCCGAATCGGTGCCGGAGGCTACCAAGGTGGAGGTCAAACCGCTTGGGTCAACTCGCCCGATCGGCGGACCTTCCCGAGCTTCGCCATCGCCCAGATGCCGAACATCGGTCCGACGGCGAGCCATATGAAGGACCACCGCCAGCCGACCTCGTCCGCGATCCACGGGACCCCGCGGATGGTGATGAGCGTGAGAAGGAAGCCCACCGCAGTCTGAAGCGTGAGGGCGGTCCCTCGGTATTCGTCGTCCGCGGTCTCGGTCACGAGCGCTGAGAACTGCGCCGAGTCTGCGATGACCGTGGTTCCCCACACGAGGAACACGGGTACGACGATCCAAGGAGTGAGCCCGAAGATGAGCGGGGTGAGTGCGGCACAGGTTCCCGAGATCGCCATCGCTCCGCCTGCGACGAATTCCTTTCCGTGCCGGTCTGCGAGGATGCCCGCCACCCAGGATCCTGCCCCACCGATGGCGATGATCGCAAAGGTTGCGGTCGGCACCCACGACACCGAGGCCCCTGCCGCCTCACTGCTTGCGACCAGGAACGCCGCTGTCCATGCCCACATGGCGTACAGCTCCCACATGTGACCGAGATACCCGTACGTCGACAGCCGGACACCCCGGTTCCGGACGACCATGCCGACAAGTGCGAAGGAGAACGACGACGAAGCGGTCTCGTAGGGCCCATCGGTGACGAACTTCCAGAGAGAGAACCCGCCGATCAATGAAAGGACGCTGACAACGCCGATGACCGACCGCCACTCCAGCCCGAAACCACGGATCAAGTGCGGTGTGGCCGATCCGACGGTTAGGGCCCCAACGAGTACTCCGAGCGCCATGCCCCTTCGTTTCTTGAACCACCCGGACATCGCCTTCAACCCAGCCGGGTAGACACCAGCGAGTGCGATACCGACGATGACCCTCAACACAACCGCCTCGGTGAATGGGCTGTCACCGAGAAGCAGAAGGGCGGCGTTGGCCGCACTTGCGACAACGGTGGCCACGAGGAACAATGTTCGCGCGTTGACGATGTCGGACAGGTTCACGATGGCGGACACCAGTGCCCCGATGACGAATCCGATCTGGACCGCAAGGGTGAGCCACGAAGCCTGACCGGTCGTCAAGCCCCACTCTGTCTCCAGAGAAGGGGCAACCGCCGACGCCGAGAACCAAAGCGTGAGCACCAGCAGTTGGCTCAGAGCGATGATCGTCAGCGCCCGGCGTTGTTTCGTTTTGTCCACCATGGTCGCCATCACAACAGTCTTGCGGATGTGCATGTTCCACGCATGGCGCAGTGCGTCGCTACGATGTCGGGGATCTCTGCGGGAGGGCAAGGAATGTTCGAGTGGATCAAGGTTGGACACCTGATCGCCGCCACGGTGTGGTTCGGCGGGACCGTGTATGTGGAGGCGTTGCTGGCCAACGCCAAGAGGACAAAGGATCCCCAGATTCTCGGTGTCGTCAGCTTGCGCGTCGGAAAGACGAACATGCGTCTGTTCCCGATTGCGGGCATTCTCACGCTGCTGTTCGGCTCGTGGCTCGTGATGGAGAGCAGCGTCGACCCGTTCGAGTGGAGTTCGCTGTTCGTGTCTGTCGGCCTGTTGGTGGCCATCATCGGTCTGGGTCTTGGGATCGGGTTCTACATGCCACAGATGAAGAAGATCGAAGCCATCCTAGCGACGGACGGCCCAGGGAGTCCCGAGCTTGTGGGCATCGGCAAGAAGCTCGGCATCGTCACTCACTTCATGGCAGCCATCCTCACGAGTGCGAGGAGCCTCATGGTCGTGCAACCCTGACGCCGACCCTGTTGGCATGGGGCATTTAGAGCTGTGCAGGGCGTAGACAACACCCGAACGATGTAGCTAGCAGCCTTCTACACTCCGCACCTGCGGGGACGTAGCTCAGTTTGGCAGAGCACCTGGTTTGCAACCAGGGGGTCGTCGGTTCGAGTCCGATCGTCTCCACAGTCGAGCATGGGAGCACTCAAGTGCACGAAGCAGTCATTATCGACGCAGTCCGCACACCGCTCGGGAGGCGCAATGGCTCCCTCTCCGATTGGCATCCAGCCGACCTGGCCGCGGAGACGCTCAAGGCACTTTCGGAACGAAACAGCCTCGATCCGGTGCTTGTCGACGACGTGATCATGGGATGCGTCTCGCAGGTCGGCGAGCAGACCTTCAACATCGGGCGAAACGCTGTCCTCGGTGCTGGCTGGCCGGACTCTGTTCCAGGGGTCACGATCGATCGACAGTGTGGATCAAGCCAGCAGTCGGTTCACTTCGCCGCCCAAGGGGTGATGGCTGGTGCATACGACGTTGTGGTCGCGGCTGGCGTCGAATCCATGACCCGTGTGCCGATGGGGTCATCGATGACCGGAGGACAGCCCTTCGGCGAGAAGATGCGAGAGCGTTATCAGGATGGTCTGATTCCCCAGGGCCTCTCGGCTGAGATGATCGCCGAGCAGTGGGACATCCCTCGTGAGGAATTGGATGGATACGGTTATGACTCCCAGATGAGGGCGCTGAAAGCCACGGAAGAGGGTCGGTTCGACAACGAGATCGTGCCAATCGACGTGAAGGTCGACGGTGTCGTTGGATCGCTGACGACCGATGGCGGGATTCGCCCAGAGACGACGCTCGAGAAGCTCTCATCGTTGAGGCCTGCCTTCAAGGAGGATGGCGTCGTCACAGCCGGGAACTCATCCCAGATCACGGACGGCTCCGCTGCGATCCTCATCATGTCGCGTGAGAAGGCGGACGCCCTGGGTTTGAAGCCTCGGGCGAAGTTCGTGTCGTTCTCGCTTGCCGGGACCGATCCCGTCTCGATGTTGACCGGTCCGATTCCTGCCACCGAGAAGGCTCTGGCCAAAGCCGGGCTTGGTCACGATGACATCGACCTTTACGAGGTGAATGAAGCCTTCGCTGCAGTGATTGGAGCCTGGCTACGGGAGACAGGCGTGCCCTGGGACAAGGTCAACGTCAACGGCGGCGCCATCGCCCTTGGCCATCCGCTCGGTGCAAGCGGTGCGCGGCTCATGACGACGCTCTTGAACGAACTTGAACGATCCGGAGGCCGATATGGGCTCCAGACGATGTGCGAAGGCGGGGGACTCGCCAACGGCACGATCATCGAGTCGCTTGCATGATCGTCTTCGTGGCTGCCCTCATCGGGCTGACCATCGTCGCAGCCACCCTCTGGAGCATCAGGTTCATCGCGTCGGGACCGCCGCCCGAACCGGATCTGTCAACTGTCGTAGAGGTTGACGAGCCGTATCTGTGCATCGTGTGCGGTCTGTCGCTTACCGTGACAGAAGCCCAGATCGGTGAAGAGATCCGACCACCGCGTCACTGTCGCGAGGACATGATTCGAGCGATCTGAGGATGATGATTCGCTGAACGGTGTCGGAAGTTGCTGGAAGCACTATCGGTAGTTCATCGTCATCGAGAAGCCGACACCGATCCCCGCAAGTCCCGTGAGTAGATACTTGTTGGATGTGCCGCCGGGTAGAAGCCCGATGTAATTCGAGAGGATCAGCAGGATCCCGAGAGTCATCAGTCCGAACATGATGACGACGTACCACAGGGGTGATGGCCCTTTCTCGTCAACGGCGGTCGGCTTGTGCGACGGCGGGGTAGGCCGTTTGTTGGCCTTCTTGCGGCCTTTCGATACTGGCATGACTCCAGCGTAGCGTCGATGCAGGCGAACATCGATGGTCGGGTCGCTGTCGATATGGGTAGCCAAAACGGGCGGACGAGTACCCTCGCGCCTGATGAGAGACACGGAAATCAGAGAATCGGCATCGACCCCGATGAGCGACGCAAGCCCGACCTACATCAAGGTCATCCGGGTTTTCGGCTGGACGTCGATCGGTCTCGGGCTGTTCTTGATCGGTTTCGTGTTCCAGCAACTGTTCGTGACAACGTATTTCGCCCAGCAGGCGAACGTGGCGCGGACAGAGGAGGCGGTCGAGTACTTCGGAGAGGCCGAGGTCGTTGAGGTCGTGTACGTTCCTGGTGTCGGGCCTGTGCTTGCCCCGGAAACAGGTGGGCCGGCCCCTGACCCTGGCGTGCCTGTAGCGACCCTCTACATCGAGCAGAGACCTGAGAAGGGTGATTCGTTTGCGATCATTCGTATCCCGAAGATCGAGCGTCTTGCGGAGGGTTGGGCCGTCGTAGAGGGCGTCTCGAGAAGGAACCTGCGCAATGGCGCCGGACACATGCCCCACACCTCACTTCCCGGCCAGTCCGGGAACGCCGTGATCTCTGGCCACAGGACGACCTACGGGGCGCCTTTCCATGAACTCGATCAGCTTGTCCCTGGGGACATCATCGAGGTTGAGACCGCGATCGGAATCCATACCTATGCGGTCGACCAGACCGTGATCGTCGGCCCACGTGAGTTGTGGGTGACCGAGGACCGCGAAGGCGCATGGCTCACGCTCACGACATGCCATCCGAAGTTCAGCTCCAGGCAGCGACTCGTGGTCTTTGCACAACTCGTCGATGGCCCGAACGCGCCAGCTATTCTCGGCTCATGAAACGGGCATTCCTCTCGCTGCCTGGCCCCATGGCGGTCAAGGTCATCCTCGCAGCGGTCATCCTCACCGTTGGCCTTGTCGCACTCTTCTTCGTCTACGACTGGATGGGGCAACACACTTCTCGACTCGGGTGGCACCATCTCGTGAGGGTTCTGATCCTCGACAACTACGACTCTTTCACCTACAACCTCGCCCAGTACATCGGTGAGCTTGGGGCTGATCCGATCGTCTATCGGAACGATGCCTTGACACCCGATGAGGCTGTCGCCCTCAAACCCGATCGGCTGGTGATCTCTCCGGGGCCCGGGCGGCCTGAGGACGCTGGCTTCTCGATCGACTACATACACCAACTCAGCGGGACAGTCCCGACTCTGGGTGTGTGCCTCGGCCTACAGGCAGCGATCGTTGCGTTCGGTGGGTCTGTCGGTCTCGCTCCGGAGCCGAGGCATGGCAAGACCTCTCCGATCAGCCACGATGGATTGGGTGTGTTCAAGGGTCTTCCCGACCCGTTCGAAGCAACGAGGTATCACTCGCTTGCAGCGACTTCGATACCCGATGTGTTCATCGAGACAGCTCATTCGGACGACGGAGTCCTTCAAGGAGTCAGACACAAGACCCTGCCGATCGAAGCCGTCCAGTTCCATCCTGAGAGTGTGCTCACGGTCGAGGGGAAGGCGCTGCTCGGGAACTTTTTGGGGAACACCTCGGACCTTGCAGAAGACCACAGACAACAGACCACAGACAACAGACCAGCGTAGATTGTCGATGTCCTCTGGGTGGGTTCACTGGTCAGGTGATTTGGCCTTCTGTTCTTAGGGCTTGGATGGTGGCTTCGGTGTCTTCCTCGGAACGGTCTAGTTCTCGGGCGACGGTTTCGAGGTTCTCTCCGTTTAGGTGGGCTTTTACCAGGGCGCCGCGGAGTTGGCGGTTGGAGCCATTGAAGGTTGGTTGGGGGGTTGGTGGTTCGTAGATGGACGGGTCGGTGCACCATGCCGACACGGGACACGGTCCGCACGACGGATCGCGAGGCGTGCAGAGCTGTGACCCGAGGTCCATTAGGGCTTGGTTCCAGTCTCCTGCCGGGTTACCGAGCTCTTCCTCGGCGGCGCCTTCCAACGCCCGTCCGTTGAGTGCCTCTCCGCGCCATCGGCTGATCACCCGCTTCAAATTGGTGTCGACAGCCGCCACATGTTCGCCGAAGGCGATAGATGCCACCGCTGCAGCGGTGTACGGACCGATGCCTGGAAGTTGGGTGAGGTCCGACACCGTGTCCGGCCATCCGGTCTCCGAGATGATCCGGGCGGAATCCCTGAGTCGGAGGGCGCGCGAGTTGTAGCCGAGGCCGCTCCACTCCGAGAGCACCTCATCGTTCGTGGCTGTCGCAAGATC